>Ga0255348_1000004_pt1 | contig 173321 bp, 132 predicted proteins | sample CBST25v5metaG_FD_189945 | JGI IMG/M metagenome (GOLD analysis project Ga0255348, IMG submission 189945) | Peat soil microbial communities from Stordalen Mire, Sweden - C.B.S.T-25.v5 | ecosystem: Environmental > Terrestrial > Soil > Wetlands > Peat | place: Sweden: Norrbotten County, Stordalen... | reverse complement strand
GAAAATTAGCCGCAACTAAAAAGCTAGTCAGGCAAGCAGTACCACTATACCAAAATTAAATCAGCGCAGAGTGACAAATCTATTACATTGCGCCGCAATCTCTGTCATCTTGCGCGTGCGGATGATAAAAGCAATGAGCAATTTGATACAGCTCAATCGCTGCTCTTCCAGGACAAAAAGCTGATCAAGTGACAAATAAGTGGGCGGAAAACGATTTCAGCATAAAAATTCCGGCCTACAAGCCAAATAACCAGCGCCGGACAAGGTGCCATGAGGGCTTGGCCTGCCTCTATTTTACAACCCAGCAGAGGCAATCTGCGCTCATAATTCGTTTATCGGCCATCCCTCGGATCGCTTTAGAACGAAACCAGAGCAAGTGCCACCATATGGAATCGGCACTGGTCGCTGTTTATTTAAATCGGCTTGAGAGCTTCGATTTCTGAAACCAGCCTCCCCTTCGCCCTGTTTTGCTTTTGTGCGGCTACTGGCCTATCCCACAGCCGATACACGGACACCGCCACCCGTATTTTGTAGACAAGACCCTTGTTTTCTTGATCCTACAGGAGCGGTTGCGCCGTAAGGTGTTGATAAAAATCAAGTTGAGCACAGGCTCTTCCAGGATAAGGAGTTACGGGTACGACTTGAGGAAAAGTTCTATGGGGCATTGTGCGGCAAGAAGGAGAAACGATCTGCAAGCACCTGCGGTGCGGCTGGCGGCTCGCTTATCGCTCGCATGAGAACGCATGGATCCACGCCCCCACAAGCACCCGGCTTGACGTTTGTATATATGCATAGTTAAATATATATATACAGAGGAAGAAATATGCCCGTAACCCTGACTTCCATTCGACTGGACACGAAACTGGCCGATCAAGCCGTGCGCGCTCTGGGCGCTAAATCGCGAACCGATGCCGTGCACATCGCGCTCGAGGAAATTGTCCGGCTGAATCGCTTCAAAAAGCTGATGAAGCAGTACGGCGGCAAACTAACCTTCGCGAATTACGACAAATAAGATGGTGATCTTCGACAGCTCAATTCTCATCGATCATCTGCGCACGAACTGTCACGCCGAGCGCATGGCCGCGCTTGACGATCTGGTGCGCTTCTCCACGGTCGTTCTCGCGGAGCTTTGGCGCGGCGCTACAACGCAAGCCGAACAAGCCTTTCTTCGCTCGCTGGAGCGGAACTACCCTCTCTTCACGCCAACGGAAAAGAATTGGCTGGAATCAGGAAGGTTGCTAGCTAAAATCCAGGCGGAACGGGGCTACGAACCGCGCAAGCTGCGCGATCTTCACTTCGATGTGCTGATCGCGTTGACCGCGCGCACTCACGGAACGAAGCTCATCACCTCGAATCGCGGGGATTTTGAGTTGATTCGCAAGTACCGGGATTTCGATTTGGAAGTCTGGTAGGCACCTGCGCCACCTGCGGTGGGGCCAGCGGCCTTCGGCGTAGCGGACCAATGTTTATGGCTTCCCAGGTCCGAGAATCCGGACCTCCGGGCACCCGGCAAATACTTAATGCGCTGAAAGCAACCCCTTGGATGAACTAAAATCGCGATAATCCAGTACCTCATTGGCGAAAGGGATGAATGTCATCTTTGATCGAGGAACTTCAGCGCGATGCCTTAACACCAAGTGTCCGCGTTAGTGACCTTTTGAGAAAAGCTAAGACTATAGCCGTCAAGCTAAACCTTCCCGACCTTGAAAAGTGGGTTGAGAATGAACTGAATGGATATCCTCCCGGAAACGTTCCTGACTACAGGATGATCGCGGGGCAGGTCCATTACAGGAACCTATTTTATGGGTGGTATCCTGTCTCATTTAGTAGCTCTGAAACAGAAAATGCGTTTGCGAAGCGCCGAGTTTGTCAGCGAGTAGCTGAATTGGAGAGCATTGTCGCCAACGCTTCAGGACACAAATTACAAATACCATTCAGCGCAGAGGCAAAACAGATGTTGATGAGCGGCACTGGCACTGACGATGACTTTACGGTTTTGTTCTCCGCCAGCGTTGTGGCAGGAATATTGGATGCAATTCGTACCTCATTGCTCGATTGGGCTCTCAAGTTAGAAAAATCAGGTATCCGAGGAGATGGTATGTCTTTTTCTGTAGACGACCAGAAAAAAGCGCAAGACGTTCAGGCGGTATACAACATCGGAAACATTCAGAATTTCACTGGAAACATGGGGTCCGGAAGTGGCAACTTTACGGTTGAAGGTAATACCATCAACGCGGATGCCAAAGATGATATTCAAGGGCTCATACAACAAATTCGAGCAAACCGTGAACAGCTTGGATTGGGACCGACATCGGTCCAAGAACTTAGCCAAACGCTTGACGGGCTCCAACAAGAATTGGAAAACACAGAACCTAGCTCTGAACATATAAGCGGCTTTTTGGCGTCAATACGCAAGATTGCTGAAGGTGCTGCAGGAAGCCTTGCCGCACAAGGTATCCTATTCGCAATATCCAAGTTGGCGTGCTAATCGCGGAATATAGGCGAGAGCGTTCTTCCGGGGCTAAAGCCCCACGTCTATTTTGTCTGTTTGCGGCACGGCTAAAGCCGTGCCCTTTCAAAACATTGGCTTGTACAGAGTTTCCTTGACGTTATCGTTGATTTTGATACAACGTTTTTGATTCCGGGACGCACCAAGGCCGTTCCCGATGGGAACGGCCTTGGTGATTCATGCAAGTATGTCAGGTTGACAATGCAGCAAGTCAGCATGTTAGCTGGTTAGCAAGTTAGCCGATGAGCGAGTTAGCCCATCAGCCGTCAGCTAGTTAGTCGCCGGAGACTGGCGTCTTCTCTTTGGCAGGCTGGGCAAGAGCGATATCGCCGACCTTGACCACGGTCGGGTCTTCGCCGAGAATGTGCTGGCGATAAAGCCGGGCCATCTGGGCGTCCTGGGCGTCATCCTTCAGCTTGGCGTCACGGGCGCGAGCCTTCTCCTGGCTGGCGGTCTTGGCAATGCCCAGATCGTCCAGCGTGTGATTGGCTTCGGCGTTCACGTCGGCCTCGTTCAGCACCAGGCCGCTATGATCCGTGCTGACGGGAACGTTCTTGCCGCCGGCGAAGATTTCATGCCGCCCGTGCTCCTCATACCACTTGTTGAGGGTGGCCGTCATGTGCTTGTTCTCGACGATATTGCGCCAGCCGATGCCGGTGTTGTAGGCGCAGAAGCTGATTTCGCCTTCCTGCGTGGCATAGGGAATGGTGCACTGCTCGGTGCGGCGGAAGTCGTATGTCCAGAGATCCTGGAACCACATTCCGGCGATGAACAGGAAGTTCCAGCGGTCGGCGCGGCGCTTCTTGATGTCGTCGATGGTGCGGTCGCCGGAGACCTTGCCGTAATCGTGGCCGGTGGCGCCGAAGGTCTTGTCCATCTTCTTCATCATGTCAACGATGCGGAAGTGCGTGGGCGACTTAAAGGGATCGTAGTTGCGCAGGAGAGCCAGCGCAAAGCCGATGCTGGAGAGAACCTTGCCGCGGCCCGCGTCGTTCACCTTGGTCAGATCCCGTGCAACGTGATCCATGTTGAGGAAGGCTGGAACCGGGCAGGCTTCCTTGGTCTCCTTGTCGATCATCAGCGCCGTGCCAACGCCGCAGTCAGGATGACAGCCGCAGTTGAGCTGGCCCCACTTGGCGTGCGGCCCGTGAACCAGATCGGCCCAGTCGGTGAAGATCGACATGAAGCTGATGGGGAACCAGTCACGCGCAGGCTCGCCGAAGCCAAGCTGGTCCTTGATGTCGTGGGCCATCTGCGAAAGCGTGTAGCGCTCGGCGTGACGGCGCTCATCGGTGATTTCGTCGTCGCGGCCAGTAAAGCTGACCGGCTGGAAGCTGAGGAAGCTGATCTTCTTCGGGTTGTCGAGGGCGAACTTGATGATGTGGCCCACCTGCTCGTTATTGATGCCGTTGATGATGGTGGTCACCGGAACGATGTCCACGCCAGCGTCATGCAGGTTGTTGATGGCCTGCACCTTCACATCAAACAAGTTGCCGATGTTGCGGTGCGAGTTGGCGGCGTTGCCGATGCCGTCGAACTGCAGATAGACATAACGCAAGCCAGCCTTGGCGGCCTTCTCGCAGAGTTCCTTGCTCTTGGAAAACTCGATGCCGTTGGAGGCAGCCTGAACGCTGTTGAAGCCCACCTTGCGGGCGTAGGCGATGGCGTCCAGGAAGAAGGGCGACAGGGTCGGCTCGCCGCCGGAGAACTGCACGCTCATCTGACGCCGGGGCTTGACGGTCATGGCGTCGTCCAGCAGCTTCTTGATCGTCTCCCAAGTCAGCTCATGCACGAAGCCCACCTGATTGGCATCGGCAAAGCAGGGATCGCACATCATGTTGCAGCGGTTGGTCAGATCGATGGTCAGCACCGCGCCGCGGCCGTGCGTCAAGGTCGAGGTGCCGTGGTTGTGAAGCTTCGGATCGCAACTGGCGCGCATGTCGCGGCCGGGGAAGACATCTTCAATGTGCTTGGTGAAGGCCGGATCGGTGGAGAGGATGTCTTCATAGTGGCCGTGCTTGGGGCAATCCTTCACCATGAGGATTTTGCCGTCGCGCTCGATGATCTGCGCCTTGATTTCGCCAACCTTTTCGGTGCGGAGGACATCGACGGGCAGCTTGCCGTCCAGAATCTGCTTGCGCGCCTCTAGGACGCACTTGGGGCAGAGCGAATCGGTGGTGCGCGGCCAGCCCAGAGGCGGCTTTTCCTTCTCCCAGCTCTTCAGCAGGGGGGTGTCGCTCCAGTCGGGCGTGAACCCAGGGTTCGGGCTGATGCTGTTGAGCCGGTCAAAAACGGCCCAGGCGCCCTTGGCCGCATAAACCGCGACTTTTTCGGCGTACTTCATAGTCTTGGACATTCGTTGCTGTCTCCTCAGAAAAATTAATCGCCAGCGGCGGTACACAGCCCTGCCGGCTTTCGGCCCCAAATCAACGGGGGAAAAGTCGCGATATAAAACACCAGTAGTAGGGTAACCGCGGTTCACGGTCAACCCAAACAACTCCGCAGCGAACGGCGGAAAAACCGGCTGAATGGCAATTTGAGGACACCGAATGGGCAGGGCGAATACGACGGCCGACACAACAAACGTGGCGGGCAGGATCTCACTTCCCTTATCAGGAAAAGCGCTTTCTCTATTGATTACTACGGCACATTTGGGCTTTCTATGATTGACGCACCGCCGCCCGCGCCGGACACTTAAGAGTGGTCTGCTTGCCAAACTTTTTGACCAGAACGGGAGCCCACGCGGCTGATGAACAACGATCTCTCCATGTTTTCGGTCTTCCAACCTAGCGATAGAAAACAATCGCACGGATGGGGCACGGCGCAAGTATGGAATTGCCGGACCGGCTGGATTGGGTTGGCCATTCTGCTGCTGGTCCTGTCCGGCTGCAAGCATCGCAAAGTGACGCCGCTGCCCGCGCCGGAAGCCACGCCGCCAGTAGCCCAGACAGCGCCCAGGACAGCGCCAGCGCGCATTGCGCCCACACCGGCGCCTCCGGGCGGAGTCAGCGACGAAGACCTCGACTACATCAGCACGCACAAGCCCATCCTGAGCGAGGAGGGGCTTGCCAGTTGGTATCGAGCGCCCTACAAGGGCCGCCGCAGCGCCAACGGGCAGGTCTTCAGCGACGACTCGCTGACCGCTGCCCATCGCACGCTGCCCATGGGATCGCTGATTACCGTCACCAATCTCAAGACAGGCCAGTCCAGCGCCATGCGCATCACCGACCGCGGCCCGTTTGTGGAGGACCGCTTCCTTGATCTGACCATCGCCTCGGCCAAGGCCACGGGCATCTACTGGCACGGCTCCGCGCCTGTACGGATCGACGTTTACCGGACTCCGAAGCCCATTGATCGGGGTGGCCGCTGGTGCGTGCAGATCGGCGCCTTCACCAGCGAAAGCAAGGCCAAGAAGCTGAAGGCCAAACTGCTGGACAAGTACCCCGACGCCAACGTGATCGAGTTCCCCGGCGAAAAAAGCTACTGGGTACGCATTCGTCCACAGGGCGACAACCGCGAGCAAGCCGAGTCGATTGCCCACAAGCTGCGCCCCGCCGAGGGCGAAGCCTATTTGACGCGGCTGGACTGAGCTTGGATGCCGAAAGATGTTTCCGGGCGGAGTGGGTTAGTTTCAGTTTGCCAATCCTCCGCCGGGGCTTCAAGTCGATTCTTCGATGAGTGCACCGGCGATTTTGCATGAACTGAGATTTTGAATAGCGTTCAGCACCGGTCCCCAAATGCAAGGGACCGGTGGCACCCTCAGTTTGATTTGGAAGACTCTTGGGACCGTGGGCACCCGCCAATCTTCCGCCCGGAGGTTTCAAGCCGGTTCTCGATGAGCGCATTGACGATTTATCAACAGTTATGTCGTCTTTGCTCTTTCGCCGCGACCTTTCAGGGCTTTTGCTGCAAATAATATGAGAACGACAGCGGCTGACGAAATAGCCCCAGCTAGAAACCACGCGCCGATGAATAGGAACGCCCAATTGTGGTAGTCAGACATTACGAGTGCCCGGTGATATTCATCCCCATCGGCTTCGAGCCATGCCACAGACCAGTAGAGACAATTCGTGAGAGCGAAGGGCACGATGACAACCCAAACTTTGCGTAAAAATGACGGGCACGCAAAGCACAATAGCCAAACGATGCATGCTGAAAGGACTGCTATAAGAACGGCTCCTGAGCTAAGGGACAATGATTCGAGAAATGCCTTCATTCGCCACCTAGCACACCAAATTAGCACACTATCCACTGTTGCGAACAGCCAAACGCGCTCAGCGAGTCATTCGAATATCTTTTTGCTATTGATCCGGCACGATTGGATTGCGATAAAAAGAACAACCGCAGATCCTTCGACTCCCTGCCACTTCGACTCCGCTACGCTTCGCTCAGTGTCCGGTCGCTCAGGATGACAACTCTTTGGTTATGCGGTCGTTTTGTGCCGGATTAGCCGGATTAATACTTCCGAGCGGTTCGTCGCCCGTCCGGGAACAGAACTTAAAGTCTTTCGGCGGGCGCCTCCTGATTTCATTGGCGCTGTTGCTCTGCTCGACAGAACTGATACAAGTTTCCGCAGGGGCTAAAGCCCTGATGTTTCTGAAAGCAGTTTCGGCACGACTGAAGTCGCGCCCTGACACAAAACTGTGACAACGCGAATTAAGTGGCGCTTGCCGCAATGCGTATTTAGGCCCCTTTGAAAAACCGCAATCAACGACCCCCCGGCCTAGTCAGCACAGCCCTATTCCGGCGAGGGGTAGTAGGGCAGCTTGTCGTTCTTCTCGTTGGCGCGCTTGACGGTAACATCGTCCAGCAGCAGCGCCGGAGCCAGCACCGTGATCGGCACATCGCCGAAGTAGTTGGCCACCCACAGATCCTTGCCCGCGGCCACAACGCCGGAGCGCAGCGTGCGCTGGTCCAGGTCGTCCAGCGTGGCGCCGCGCACCAGTTCGCGCTTGCCGTCCAGACTGACACGGTAAAGCAGGCGCGGCATCAGTTTTACGCCCATGGTGGAGACGTAATACACGCTTGGCAAACCGCGATCCTTGGCGATGCCGAGCAGCTTGCGATTCAGTTCCTCGTCCGTCAGCCCGCCCTTCGCCGTCACCTGAAGGACGCCAACCAGCGGCTGCGGCGCATTGGCTATCCCGGCGCGCCCGTGTCCGTTCGACTGAGGAAAGTCGCGCACCGGCTCGCGGCCAATCAAATAATTCTCCAACTGGCCAGCAGCGACGAGCTTGACCGCCTGCGCCGGAACTCCCTCATCGTCCACGTTGTAGGAGCCGATCAGCCCCTGGCCGTCATAGCTCTTCAGACCGGGATCGTCGACCGCGTCAAGAAACTCCGGCAACACGCGCGCATGATAGCTGGAAGCGAAGGGGCCATTGGTCCTGGCCTCGGTGCCCAGCTTGGGCCGCGTCGCCGACAAGCCGGGAGCAAGCAAGCCGGTCACGATGTCGGTGCCAGCATCGGAGCTGAGCAGCACGGGTCCGTGATACTCCTCCTCCACCAGCGGCGCACGGCTCAGGTCCGTCAGCGAGGCAATCAGCCCAACCGTCTTCTTCGCGAAGACCTGCGGCGAATCCAAATCCTTCAGCGCATTTCCGGCGGTCGCATAGGAGCGATCCAGGCTCATGCCGTCGGCCGCCTGCGCGCCCACGGCAATGCTCTCCTGGAACTTGGCCTCCGATTTGCGCACGATGGCGCCTTCACTGTTGACCAGCCAAGTCGTTTTGACCCGCGCGGTAAAGTTTCCCAGAGAGTAGCGCACCTCGCGCTGGCTGGCCCGAACGGCGGCATCGGAGCGGTAGAGGCCGCTGTCCGTGGCCACGCGGCTGGCCCACGCCGCCTCGTCCACGGTCAGCTTGAGCGGCTCTTCCAGCCGGACGATTGGCTTTTCCTGGCTGAAGTCGTCGGCCTGCGGAGGCGTTTCCACCTGCTTCAACTCGGCCTGCTTCTGCGCATAGGCCGCCAGCGCGCTCTTGTAGGCCTGATCGGTGGCCATCCACAGCGCCGAACGCAGCGCGACCGGATCGTCGTCGAGAGCCGCCATTGAGACCGCGCCCTCGTTCCGCGCGCCGGAGCTGTCGGTCTTGTAACTGCCAACCCGCACCACGACCCGCGCCACGCGCTCGTGATTGCGCTGGGAGTTGACCGTCGCGCCGAACTTCGCCTTGGTCTCGAAGTTGTCCACGTCTTCAATGCGGTACTCGATGAAGTACGGCTTCTCAAAGCCCTTCAACTGCAACTGGCTTTTGCTGCGATCCAGTTCCGCGAGCATCGCCTTCAGCACAGGGTCTTTTTCCGCATCGGCGCGCGTGGGCTGCGCTGCGGCGCTCAGGCAAACGCCGCCCAGTATGGCCGCCAGCAGTCCGGCTCCCGCAAACATCGTGATCGAATGAATTGACTTCATTGCGTCTCCAAGTCTTTGGCTTCTTCTGTACTCCCGGCCTGTGTAAGTCAAGCGAGAGAGAGAAACAAATCCTGCATGAACAAAGCTGGTTGAGGTTCGTAGATTCCCAGGTCCCAAAATCGGGACCTGGGGCACCCAGTTCTCAGGGGCTAACGACCTTTGTTTTCCGGTTCGTTTCGGCACGACTGGAATCGTGCCCTAAAAAGAAACAAGAATGCAAGTTCAACAAAATAGGACGTCGTCCTGGAGTTCTACGGACTCCCACCCATCGGACAAAAACAAAGGCGTCCGATGGATGGGGCACAGTTTCATCCATCGCGGGTCGCCGAAGACGGTGGACGACTGACACGAAACGGATTGTTGAAACACACGCTAGATCCCTGACAAGGTAAAGAAGTTCCATCGAGTTCGTGGATCCCCGGTCTCAAAATCGAGACCGGGGGCACCCAACATTGGTACGACTCCAAGCGGTCAAAGATCGAGTTCCTAGTCCTTGCCCTCCGGAATCGGCACGATCGGCGGCCTGGCCGTGCCTTGCGGCTGACGCTGCGTTTCCATCTGGCTGACCAGAATCGCCGGGGCCACCGCGCTGACCGGAACCGTGCCCGACTCCGCGCCGCACTCGCCGTTGAAAACTTCCCTCTTGTCGCTCGTGGCCAGAATGCTCTTCATGGCCGCCAGCGGCGTGCCCACAATGCTGACGCCGCGCACCAGTTCATCCGGACGGCCGTCGACCCACACGCGCCACACGACCAGCGGAATCACCTGAAAAGCTTGCGGCGAACTGCGCTGGGTGACGGCGAAACCGGACGAAATGTCCTCGAAGTAAAGTCCGTAGGGCTTGCCCTGCTTCTTGGCTTCGTCAATCAACTGCGCGCGCAGTGCGGCTTCCGTCTCCGTCTTGGTCGAGGTCACGATCAGATTGCCCTGGCGTCCGGTGGGCACGCGGCCCGTCGAAGCACGCCCGTGGCCGTTCGAATTCGCAAATCGGGCAATCGGCAACCGCGACATCAGGAAGGTCTTCAGCACGCCATCTTGAATCAGATCGACGCGACGCGCCTGCTCGCCTTCGTCGTCATATTCGTAGTGGCCGCTCAGCCACGTGTTTTCAAAGCGGGTCAGGGTCGGATCGTCGGCGACGGAAAGGAAGCTGGGCAGCACATCCTTGCCCACTTCGCGAGTAAAGGTCTGGCCCTCTTCGTTGCCGCGCTGACGCTGGCCTTCAAGCCGGTGGCCAAGCACTTCATGGAAGAAGACCGCCGCCGCACGGCCGGACAAAATCGCCGGTCCGTCGAAAGGCTCTGTCACCGGCGCATTGCGCAGCGCTTCCAGGCTCTTTCCCAGCTCCCGGACGGCCGCTTCCATCTCCGCCTGCGAGGGCAACTCGTCCACGGTCTCCGCCTCGAAGGTCCGCGCACGGAACAGATCCATGCCATCGCTGGCGCGCGTTACGGCCAGCACCACCAAACGCGCCTGGAGGTGCGGCGTAACCACCTGCGAGCCCTCCGACGAGGCGAAATAGTCGGTCTCGTTCTGCACCTTGAGCATCGCCACATTCTGGTACACATTGGGGAATTCTCGGAAAACCCGCGATAGAGCGCGGACTCGCTGCTCCCAGGCGGCGCGGTCAATCTTCACCGGCGGCGCGGCCTGGCCCAGATGCACCTGCGGCGTCTCCTGACTGAAGTCCGGCGAGGTGTCTTCTTCCTTGGCCCGCACCTCGGCCTCGGTCTTCACTTTCAGGTAATTCTCCAGCGCCTTGCCGTAGCCGGTATTGGTGACCAGCCAGAGCGAACGCGCCAGCGCCTCCCGGTCGTCGTTGAGCGGCAAATCGGCGCTGCTCACGGCCGAACTGCGATGAGAGCCATGCGTATTGTCCAGCTTGGGATCGCCCAGCCGCACCTGCACATCGGCCAGCCGGACGTGGCTGGTCGAGCTGGCGGCCAGCGCGCCAAACTGCGCGCGAATCTCCACCATATTGGCGTCGCCCACCGCATAGCTCAGGAAGTACGGCGGCAATTGCTTGTCCGACGCCTGCTTGCCCGCCGCAGGCTGGCCGAGCGACGTAAAGGCGCGATGCAACTCGATGGTCATCGCGTCCAGAAGGACTGGCTTCTGCGCTCCGGCGGCCATGGGCAAAGCCAAAGCAGCAAGAACAGCGCAAGTTCCAATTCGATCCATGAAGCTGCGAACAGTTTGTCTTGCGGCGATAAAGAAAATCTCTCTCATAGACATAGGATGAAAAATCCGTAGAGCCCCTTCCGGCTGGATGCTCTAAGAGTAATCTACTCAAGGGGAAACGACTCATGATTTTTCTGCGCCGCAAACTGCCGATGCTTTTTCTGGCCTTTTTGCTGACAAGCCTGGTTCCTCGTCTTTGCCCGGCGCAGACGGCACCCTCACAGCCCGCGCCAGCCGCTGCGACCGCGCCAGCACAGCCCGCCAGTACGCAGGCCTACAACCTGCCGCCCGACAAGCTGGCCAAGGCCATCACTCTCAGCCACATCCGCCTTGCGCTCGACATTGCCGGTTCGCTCTGGGGTTTGGCCATTCTCTGGCTGCTGCTGGCGACACGCTGGGCTGCCGGACTGGCAGCTTGGTCGGAGCGACGGCTGCGCCGCCCGTGGCTGCAGGGGCTGCTTTTCTTCGCTGCGTTTCTGGTCGTCACGACCTTGGCCAGCCTGCCGCTGGACCTGATCGGCCACACAGTCAGCCATCACTACGGAATCAGCGTGCAGGGCTGGGGAAGCTGGTTCGGCGATCAGGGCAAGGGGCTGGGCCTCGCGCTGCTGTTTGGCGCGCCCGTCCTGCTGCTCTTCAACTGGCTGGTCCGCGTCAGCCCGCGCCGCTACTGGTTCTGGATCTGGCTGACCACGCTGCCGCTGATCGTGCTCTCTGTCTTTGCTGCGCCTCTGCTCGATCCCATCTTTAACAAATTCGAGCCGCTCACCAAGAGCCATCCCGCACTGGTGAAGAAGCTCGAAACCGTCGTTGCCCGTACCGGAACCCGCATCGCTCCCGACCGCATGTTTCTGATGAATGCCAGCGCCAAAAGCACCGGCGTCAATGCCTATGTGACGGGCCTCGGCGCCACCAAGCGCTTCGTCATGTGGGACACGACGACCGACCACCTGCCCGACGACGAAGTCCTTTTCATCTTCGGCCACGAGAGCGGCCATTACGTTCTCAACCACATTCCCCAGGAGCTTTCCGGCTCGGGCATTGGGCTTTTCTTTGTCCTCTTATGCAGCGCTGCGCTGGCCGGCTGGCTGGCGCGCCGCTTCGGTGCCCGCTGGCAACTGGGCAGGACAGACGGGACAGCTCCGCTGGCCAGTCGCCAGGGCTTCGTGGTGCTGCTGTTTGCCCTCTCGGTCGTCAGCCTCTTTTTGCAACCGGCCGGCAATACCTTCAGCCGCCACTTCGAGCACGAAGCCGACGTTTACGGCCAGGAGGCCATCCACGGCCTCGTCGCCGATCCGCAGAAGACCACCGTTTCGGCCTTCAACCACATGGGCGAGGCATGGCTGGAAGACCCCAATCCCAACGCATTTGTCGAGTTCTGGGAGTACAACCACCCAAGCGTCCAGACCCGCGCCAACTTCGCCGCCCACTATAATCCATGGGCCAACGGCGGACGTGGCAAGTTCTTTGCAAAATAGGGTAAGCGGATCGTCAAATCCCATCTATGCAAACGGGGGTATCATAAAATTGGATAGTGTGGTGGGAGGTTCTTTATGCCGGAACTGAGCGCACCGCCGTATATCCCGGTTGGAAAGATCAAGACCTTTGGGTATGTCGGCGAAAAATACGAGGTCGGCCAAGCGCTTCGTCAGGTTGAGGACGGCGACTGGCTTGTCAAGATTAAGCTGGTCACAACCGGTGAAACTGCAGAATATCGGTTAACTCATATTCTTGATGATCCGGAGGCCAACTAGTGTACGCTGTGGCTTTTGACCTGACGGTGGTTGAAACGGAAAAGTTCCACCCCAAGGGCATTTCACAGGCTTATTCAGAGATTGGCGACATTCTTGGCGAATATGGCTTTCGCCGCGTACAGGGAAGTCTCTACGTCTCTGACGACGAAAACATGGCCAACCTGTTTCTGGCAATTCAATCGCTGCGCAGCCGTGCATGGTTCCCAAAATCGGTGCATGACATCCGCGCATTCCGGGTCGAGCAGTGGTCGAATTTTACTACAGTTGTCAAGGGAATAGAAAATAGGGAATAGCTGAGGCAGCACGACTATTCCCTGTTCCCTGCCTTTACAATATTCCTATGCAGTTCCTATCGCTTTCCCGCCGCCGCGTCGATGAATTTCCGCCCGAAGCCTTCACTGCGGAGCTGATGGCCCGCGAAACCGCGCGCGTCAAGGCGCTGTACTTGTCCGGACTGCTGCGCCAAATCTGGAAGCGCGACGATGTACCCGGTGCAGCCATTCTGTGGGAAGCCGCCAGCGAGGCCGAAGCCCGCGCCGCTCTCGACTCCCTGCCCATCAATCAGGCCGGGCTGCTGGAAATCCTCTTCGTTGTACCGCTGGCGGCCTATCCCGGCTTCGCCAACTGAAATACAGCCCTGATTCGCACAATCCACGGGTTTTCTCAGCGCCCTCTACCGCCGTACACTACTCTTTGAGCGCGCATGGCAGCGCGCGGACTCAACAAGGAGAGAACCCGTCATGGCCTACCCCACCAACTTCCGCTACACCCGCGAGCATGAATGGATTGAACTGACCGGCACGATCGGCTCGATCGGCATCACCGACTACGCCCAGGCCGCACTCGGCGACATCGTCTACGTGGAAATGCCCAAGGTCGGCGACGCGGTCACGGCCAACGAGACCTTCGGCTCGGTCGAGAGCGTCAAGTCCGTCAGCGACCTTTTCTCGCCCGTCAGCGGCACGGTCACCGACATCAACGAAGAGCTGACCGACGCCCCCGACAAGATCAATGAAGACGCCCACGGCACCTGGATCATCAAGGTCGAGGTTGCCAACCCTGACGAACTCAACGGCCTGCTGGACGCCGCCGCTTACGAGGCGTTCGTCGCGGAAGAGACGGAAAGCTAGGAGTTCAGCTTCTAGCTGCTAGCTTTCAGCCTCTAGCTGGTTCTCTAGACGCTGGAAGCGGCATTGACCTATCCACAACTTTCCCGGCAAGTCGCATCACGACTTGCCGTGCAGGCTTTTAGCTAAAAGCTAGTAGCTAGAAGCTGGAAGCTGTTTTCCAAGAGGCTCGAAGCTGCAATGCGCTATTTACCTAAATCTCCCGCCGAACGCGAAAAGATGCTGGCCGAAATCGGCGTGGCATCCATTGACGATCTTTTCGCCGTCATCCCCGAAGAGCATCGACTTACCGGCGACCTCAACGTGCCGCGAGCGTACGCCGAGAGCGAAATCATCGACACCTTCCGCGCGGCGGGCGCGAAGAATGCCACCGACTACGCCAGCTTTCTTGGCGCCGGAGCTTATCGCCACTATCGCCCGGTCATCATCGACTCGCTGATTCAGCGCGCCGAGTTTCTGACCAGTTACACGCCGTATCAGGCCGAGATCGCGCAAGGCACGCTGCAAGCTGTCTTCGAGTTTCAGACCATGATCGCCGAGCTGACCGGCATGGACGTGGCCAACGCCAGTATGTACGACGGCTCAACCGGCGCGGCCGAAGCGGCGAGGATGGCCATGCGCATTACTCGCCGGGAGAAGACCGTGGTGGCCTCGACCGTCCATCCCGAATACCGCGAGGTTATGGCGACTTACTCGCTGAACCAGCAGTTACCCATCACGACAGTCGGCTACGACCAGGAAACCGGGCGCATCGATCTGGCCGCGCTGGAAGCCTCCATTACACCGGAAACCGCGGCCGTCCTTGTGCAAAGCCCTAACTTCTTCGGCATCATCGAAGATATTCCTTCCATCGCCGCGATCACTCACGCCAAGGGCGCGCTGCTGATTGTCTCCATCGCCGAGGCTATCTCGCTCGGCGTGGTGCAGCCGCCAGTCGAGGCAGACATTGTTAGCCTGGAAGCGCAGTCTTTTGGCGTGGCGCTGAGTTATGGCGGACCGTACTGCGGAGTGATTGCGACCAAGGATCAGTATGTACGCCAGTTACCGGGAAGGCTGGTCGGGCAGACGGTCGACAGCAACGGAAATCGCGGCTTCGTTCTGACTCTGGCAACGCGCGAGCAGCATATTCGCCGCGAAAAAGCCACATCGAACATCTGCAGCAATGAGGAATTGGTTGCGCTGATGGCGACGATTTTCTTGAGCGTCTATGGCAAGGAAGGAATCCGCGAGTTAGCCGAGCAGAACCTGGCCAAAGCCGATTACGCGGCCAAGACGCTCGCGGACCAACCGGGAGCAAAGCTTTTGTTCACCGGCGCGCCAAGCTTCAACGAGTTTGTGCTTCATACGAGCGAAGACCCGGCGCCATGGCAGCAGCGGCTTCTGGATAACAAGATTGTCGGCGGCATTGACTTGAGCCGCTGGTATCCGGAGTTGAAGAATGCAACCTTGTGGTGCGCCACGGAAATGATTACGCGCAAGCAGATTGATTCCGCAGCCAATGTGCTGGCCGGTAGAGCATAGTTCTCATAAGAACGCGGCTTAGTCGTACAGATTGCGTTCCATCGATTTTCAAGAATTAGCAGCGAGGCAACAATGGCAACATCTGAAGCTTCAATTCCGAGTTACAAAAAAGTCCGCCCGCATCCAACGCAGAACGAGTCTCTGCTCTTCGAGAAGTCAGCGCCCGGTAAGTTTGCCTACAAGCTGCCTCCGCTCGACGTACCTGCCGTTGATGCCGCTTCCCTGCTCGGCACAGCGCATCGCAAAGGTTGCGCGGAACTGCCCGAGTTGAGCGAGGTCGAGATCATCCGCCACTTCACGCGGCTCTCGACGTGGAATTACGCCATCGATCTGGGGATGTATCCTCTCGGCTCCTGCACCATGAAGTACAACCCGCGCGTGAATGAGGTTGTCGCCCGCATTGAAGGCTTGGCCGAGGCGCATCCCTACCGGCCCGACGAGCTGGCGCAAGGCTCTCTTGAAATTATTGATTTGCTCCAGCGCTGCCTGCTGGAAATCACCGGCATGGACGCGATTACGCTTCAGCCAGCGGCCGGCGCGCACGGCGAACTGACCGGCATCATGCTGGTCCGCGCATGGCACGAGTCGCAGGGCAATCCGCGCCGCAAAGTGCTGATTCCCGACTCGGCGCACGGCACCAATCCTGCCTCGGCGGCCATCTGCGGTTATACCGTTGAAACGCTCAAGTCCAACGCCGAGGGCGGCATCGACTTAGATGCACTTACTCGGCAGGTGGACGAAGAAACCGCCGCGCTGATGCTGACCAATCCATCGACTCTTGGGGTTTTTGAGAGTCAGATGGAAAAGATTGCCGAGATTCTGCACGCCAAAGGAGCGTTGCTCTACATGGATGGCGCCAATATGAACGCCCTGGTGGGCAAGGCGCGTCCCGGCGACTTCGGCGTGGATGTGATGCACCTGAACCTGCACAAGACTTTTTCGGCGCCTCACGGCGGCGGCGGCCCCGGCTCCGGCCCGGTCGCTTGCAAGGCGTTTCTTGAGCCGTTTCTTCCTGTTCCAGTGTTAGTTAAAAGCGAGGACGGCGCGAAGCACTGGAGTTATGACCGGCCTAAGTCGATTGGCCGCGTGCGCGCCTTCTACGGTAACTTCGGAGTCTTCATTCGAGCGCTGGCTTACATTCTGGCCAACGGACCGGACGGCCTGCGCCAGACGACGGAAGACGCCGTGCTGAATGCGAACTATATTCGCAAAAATCTCGAAGATGTTTATGAGCTGCCTTACAAAACCGCGTCCATGCACGAGGTGGTTTTCAGCGACAAGCTGCAGGCCGCGAAGGGCGTCAAGACCGGCGATATCGCCAAGCGCCTCATTGACTACGGCTTCCATCCTTACACGGTCAGCTTCCCGGCGATCGTGCACGGCGCGTTGATGATTGAGCCCGCCGAGAGCGAACCGCTGGAAGAGCTGGACTTGTTCATTGAAGCCATGCGCTCGATTGCCAAGGAAGTCGAGGAGACGCCAGAGCTGGTCACGAGTGCGCCGCACTCAACGCGCATTTCGCGGCTCGATGAAGTACAGGCGGCCAGGAAGCCGATTCTGCGGTGGAGACCAACGGCGTAGCACTTGATTCGTTTTTCCACGTTTTCGAAAGAAAAAAGACCTGTCGGGGTTCACAGGGTGCCCATCCTTGCGACAAGAAAAAGTCGCAAGGATGGGCACCCCTTTTATAACAACAGTGAGAATAACTTAGGAAACCGCTGAATAAGTCTTTGGGTCTGCAACTTTTCCTCAGGGGCTAAAGCCCGCGTTGATTTTGCAGGTTTTACGTACGGGCTAAAGCCCGTACCCTTCAAAACATCGACTTATTCAGAGGCGTCCTGGGTCTCTGACATCATAATTTCGCGCCTTGATTTCATTGTTTCCCAGGTCCCAAAATCGGGACCTGGGGCACCCAATTCGTAATAACTATGAAAATAACTTACTGCGTACGCCGGTATAACTCCTCCAGCGCATCGCAGGCCGTGCGCACGCCGTCCTCGTGACGTAGCTGTTGCGCCACGCTTTTGGCACGCAAAAGCAGGCGCGGCTCGGCCAGCATCGCCCGCAGGCGGCGCGCCACACGCAGAGGCGTGTAGTTACTGCGTTGCATCACCCGCGCCACTTTCAGCCGCAGCATCCGCCGGCTGTTATCCGGCTGGTCGTGCGAGAAAGGCACAATCAGCATCGGCTTGCCCGCGCGCAGGCATTGCGCGGTTGTCCCCACGCCGCCCTGATGCACCACCAGCGCCGCGCGGCTGAACAGCGCCGAGTAAGGCGCGTACTCAGCCACGCAAATCGACTCCGGCAGCTTGGTGTGCGGGCGGTTGCGCGGGTCGCTACCAATCAGCAGCACGGCGCGAATCCCCAGCCGGATGGCCGCGCGCGCCGAAAACTCATAGAACTTTCCCGCCGTGAGCACCGCGGCCGAGCCCAGCGTAAAGACCACCGGCTGCGGCCCAGCGGCCAGAAACGCCTCCAGATTCGGCGGCAGTGCGTGGTTGCCGGCCTCGGCGTCGTAGTAGCAGAAGCCGGTAATCCGCGTGTGCGCCGGCCAGTCCTTCTGCTCGGCGCCCAGCACGCGCGAAAACATGGCCAGCACGAGATAGGGCGAGTGCTTGGCGTCGAAGAGCGGATTTGCGCCCCTGGGCAAGCCCAACTCGCGACGCAATTCGTAAATGGGCTCGGGCCACTTGCGGCTCACAAACCGCGCCACCCGCTTGATGACCCGTCCGAAGCCCGGCACCGCACGATCAGCGCGCGCCAGCCGCGGATAACCGGGCAGGGCGGGCGGATCGAAGGCGGAGAAGAACGAGAGCGGCGCCAGCACATAACTGGCCCACGGAATTCCGGTCATCTCGGCCACCAGCGGACCGGCATAGTTCAGCTCGCCCAGCAGCAGCAGGTCGGCGCGCTCAGGCTTGGTGGCCGCATCCAGCAAGTCATCATAGGTCTGGCGCAGCGCGGGAAAAAGAAAGTCCCTCAACCCATGCTCGGTGCCCGTCTTGATGTCGTAGATCATCTTCACCAGGCCGGTGTCGGTCGGGTCGATGTCCGGCCGGATGGCGTGGAATTCCAGGCCCAGCGGCCGGATCTTCGACTCGTAAACCGCCGGCAGCGCCATGACGGGGACGTGGCCCCGGCGTTTCAGTTCCAAGGCAAGGGCGATGAGTGGATTAGTGTCGCCGTAGGTGCCGATGTTCGAAAGAACAATGCGCAAGATGGAAGCCCCCGAGGCCATTTCAGCCCAACTTTATTGAGGGTAATGCATCGGGCCGGGCCTGGGAATTGGCCTGGCAAATTCATCCGGCAGCAATCTGAAAATGATATTCTTTTGGTGATTTCTATGGAGTTTGAATGCCAAACCAGCGCAGCCTCCGTTTTTTGAGTTCAGCCCTTCTTGCGTCCGCCGTGCTCAGCGGGTTGCTTGCCGCTCGGTCGTCTCTTGCCGCGCAAAAGCCCTACCACATCGTCGACCGCTGGAAGGTTGGCGGCGAGGACGGATGGGATTGCATGCTTGCCGACGCTGCCGCCCATCGGCTCTACCTGAGCCACGGCACCCGCGTCGAGGTGCTCGATACGCAGTCCGGGAAAACCGTTGGCAGCATTGCGGGCCTTCATCGCGCACACGACATCGCCCTCGACGACGCTGGCAAATTCGGCTACATCTCCGACGGCGGCGGCAATTCGGTCGTCGTCTTCGACCGCGCCACACTGGCCACCGTAGCCACGATTCCCGCCGGAAACGATCCCGACATTATCCTCTTCGAACCGGCCACGCAGACCGTTTGGTCCTTCAACGGCCACGGCAAGGACGTGACCGTGATCGACGCCGCCACGCGGAAGGTCGAGGCCACCATCTCGCTGCCCGGCAAGCCGGAGTTCGCCGCTGTCGATGGCCAAGGAACAATCTTCGACAATATCGAGGACAAGAATGAGATTGTCCGTCTTGACGCCAGAACCCGCAAGCTCACGGGCGAATGGCCGCTCAAGGGCTGCGAATCGCCCTCTGGACTGGCCTTTGACGTTACCGGCAAACGGCTTTTCTCGGCCTGCGACGGCAAAAAGCTGGCCGTGACCGACGCGAAGACTGGCAAATCGCTGGCAACCGTTGCGATTGGAGAAGGCCCGGACGGCGCCGCGTGGGACGCCTCACACGGGCTGGCTTTTTCTCCCAACGGTGGCAGCGGAACGCTCACCGTGATTGACGCCGCAGCCCCCGGATATCCGGCCATCGAAACCCTGGCAACGCAGCGCGGCGCGCGCACGATGAGCTACGATGCGGCCGCCGACCGCATTTACCTTGTGACGGCCGAGTTCGGCCCACGGCCCGCGCCTACGGCGGACAATCCTCGCCCGCGCCCCGCCGTCATTCCGGGCAGCTTTGTCGTGCTGGTTGTCGGCAGATAGAACATGGAGTTGACGGAGCGCGTATCATCTCGGGGATTGCCCGGAGATGATACGTTATTCTTTGATGGATCATCATGAATAAACGCACGCGCAGAACGCTCTGGGTGGTGGCGGCGGCCCTGATTCTTCTGGCCGTGGCAATCTTCCTGCGCTCCAAAGCTCCGCCGGAGGCCGCGCGCCTCTTGCCCGAGTCCGACGGCATTCTCTACTTCAATCTCAAGCCGGTCCACGCCTTCTTCCACAAGGATCTGAAGCCGCCCGAGCGCGTGCCCGAGTACCAGCAGTTCATTGACGCCATCGGCATCGACCCGGAACGCGATCTGGACCAGGCAGCCATCGCGCTGCACCGGATGCCCGACCCGAACGGCCCCAACGGCCCGGTTGCGTATTCGATGGTGTTGACGGGCAAGATCACCGGCCAGCGGCTGAATGCATGGCTCGCGGCCCACGCCGAGAGCCGCGAGTCCTACGCCGGGCACACCGTCTACTCGATACCCTCCGAGGGCCGCGCGGTGCGCGTGGCGCAGATCGGCTATGACATGCTGGCCGTTTCCAACTTCCCCACCACCGAGAAGATTCACTCGATCATCGACCGCCATCGCACGGCCGCGCTGCCCTTTGCCGGCTCTACGCTGCTACGGCAGCATTTTCACGAAGTGCCGCTGCTCTCGCAGGCCTGGGGCGTGGGCCAGATCGGCCTGCCCTTCTCCGAGAGCGGGGCCATCAAGATTCTGGGGTTGTCTCTGCCGCTGGAAGCCGACTCAACCATCATCGCCAGCCTCGGCTGGACCGGCGCCCTGCGCATCGAGGAGATCGCCCCCAGCGATGCGGTCGCCACGCGTCAGGCCGCCGCGCTGGCCACACTGGTAACCCTGGCCCGCGGCTTCACCGTTCCCCTGGCCGACAACGCCGCCAACAACGGCCTGAGAGAACTGCTGAAGACCGCCGAGGTGACGCAGAAACGCGACCGGGTTGTGGTCACTGCCACGCTCTCGCGCTCGTTCTTCAGCGAGGCAACGGCTGGAGGAAATTCTCAGTCAACTGTTCCCCCTGGCCCCGGCACATCGAAATAGAACTTGGCCAACGAAGGATACAGGCTCAGGGGCTAAAGAGGCTGCGGAAAAAGGCCTGAATTTTGTCCGAACGCCCGAAAGACATTCCTCAGGGCCTAAAGGCCCCGTTGTTTTTACGGCACTTACGGCACGACTGAAGTCGTGCCCTGACACAAAGGAACTCCCCGGCTGGACAACAAGACAGCCTAAATCCAGAGGTTTCTTCCGCCGCTACCGATTGGGGCTGCCTGAAACAAATAGATGACCAGTTCCCTATTTTGCTTTTGAAGCGCCCTCGTTGAAGGCAACCTGCTCGTAGGTGACGCGCAGATATTTGTGCGGATTGACCGGAACGTTATGGACGCGCACCTCATAGTGCAGATGCGGACCCGTGGCGCGGCCCGTCTGGCCCACATAGCCGATCACCTGGCCGCGGGTCACATGCTGGCCGGGCACCACCGCCAGCGCGGAAAGATGTCCATAAACGGTGAGCAAATCGTGGCCGTGGTTCAGCACGACCTGACGGCCGTATCCCGCGCCCAGATTCATCCCGGTCACTTCGCCGTCGGCGGTGGCGCGGACCGGCGTTCCTGTGGGAGCTTCAATGTCGATGCCTGGATGGAAGGCGCCTTCGCCGTTGATTGGATCCTGACGCGCGCCGAAGCCCGATCCGACGCGACCCTCCAGCGGCCAAAGCGAAGGCGCATCGGCCAACTCCCTCCAGTCGCCGGCAAAGCCGGAGGTCAGACCGCCCTCCAGGGCGCGTGAAATCCGGCCCGACATGGCTTGCGAACGCAGCGCATAAAACTGGTCGATGGAGAGCTTCACCTGCTGCTGATCCACATCGTCGGTCAGGGCCAGGCTGGTGGGCGTCGGCTCGGCGGCCGCGCCGGCGGCCTCCGCGTGCTTGCTCGGCTTGTTCTGCTTCAAGCCATAGAGCGCGGTCACTTCATTGGCCAAAGCTCCCAGCGAGGCCACCTGCACGTTGCGGTCATGCGCAACCTGCGCCATCTGCTGGTAGTTCTTGCGCAGCGTTTCCCGGTCCTGACGAACTTGATTGAACTTTTCTGTTTTGAGCAGCATACGGGTGTAGGAGCCAGCCAAGCCCACGATGGTGAAGGTGCCAATCAGCGCGGCGGCGACAAATCCATACACATACTGAATCGGCAGGGAAATCTTGCGAACCCGGCCGTCGTCATCTCTGGCGACAAAAAGTATGTAATAGCGTTTGCGCAGCATTTTCGCCCTTCATCCCTGCTGGTTGCAGGGCCGCAATTCGTCGTCTACTTGACAAAAGCGCAAGGCAACGGAGCCGTCTGGCTCGAAAAAAAAACAACGAATATACTCAATTACTCAATAGAGGCTCGTGTGGAGCGTATCTTCAGGTTAACAAAACGTAACTTGCCCGGTCAACGAAGTCAACAAATTTGTTGCCAGGAAAGCCGTCTCTTTTGCTGCATTATCGGTGCAAAATCCGATTCTGTGAGGCTCAACCGGCTAAAAATCCACTGGTTTACCCTATTGTCAGGAGATGCGGAAAATGCCAAAGAAGCAGGCCCATTTTGGAACGGACCGGGGACAGGGCGAACTGGCTCTGCTCGGCGAGATTCGCGAGCGCGCGGCCCACGCCTCCCAGAGCGGCCTCGGCCTGGGCATCGGCGACGACTGCGCACTGCTGGCTCCGCGACGCGGCGAGGAACTGGCCGTCACCACGGATCTGTCCATCGCCGGCCGCCACTTCCGTCTCGACTGGCACCAGCCGGAGGCCGTCGGCCATCGGGCCCTGGCGCGCGGGTTGAGCGATTTGGCAGCCATGGGAGCCCGTCCCGTAGCAGCCTTTCTTTCTTTGGGCTTGCCGCGTGAGCTGACCACCAGCCGCCGGGCCGGACACGGCTCCTGGGTTCAGCGCTTTCTTGACGGACTGCTGGCTCTGGCCGAGCTTCACAAAACCCCGCTGGCAGGCGGCGATCTGGCGGAATCGCCGGTTGCCGTGGCCGACATTGTCCTGGTCGGCGCGGTTCCCCGTGGCCGCGCAATGTTGCGCTCTGGCGCACGGCCCCGCGATCTGCTCTACGTTACCGGCGCTCTGGGCGGAGCCGCCGCAGGCCTAGCCCGCCTGGCGGAGCTGGCCGAGACTCAACCCGGCCGCGTCAGTCCGCCGCGCATCCCCAAAAAGCTGGAAGCACAACTCGCCCCGCACCTCTATCCCCAGCCGCGCATCGCACAGGGCCTCTGGCTCCAACGCCGCGGGCTGGCCTCCGCAGCCCTGGACGTGAGCGACGGCCTTTCGACGGATTTGGCGCATCTCTGCAAGGAGTCCGGGGTGGCTGCTGAGGTCGAGGCGGCGCTGCTACCGCTTCATCCGGCGGCGACGCAGGCCCAGGCGCTCGATGGCGGCGAGGACTACGAGCTGCTGTTTACCGCCTCAACCACAGCGCGCGTGCCGCGCTCGATTGCCGGAGTCAAGATCACCCGCATTGGCCGCATTGTGAAAGCTCGCGCAGGGCAGCCCGCCGTCACGCTCTTGACGCAGCAAGGCTCTCAGCCGCTTGAAGCGCACGGCTGGGAGCATTTCGCGTGAATCGGTCTCTGACAAGGTAAAGAAGCTCCATCGAGTTCGTGGATCCCCGGTCTCAAAATCGAGACCGGGGGCACCCAATGGTGGTACAGCTCTAAGCTGTCGAAGACCTAGTTTTTCCGCATCCCGTATGCCTCGTTAATTTTGCGGAAGCACGGGCAACAGCAGCACGGAGGGATGCGCGGCATCGTGATAGACGGTGTTGGTCGCCTTCACGAAGGTCGCGTTCGTGCTCGCGGGCTTGCCGGTATTCAGGTTGCGATCGAAGCGCGGGAAGTTGCTACTGCTGACTTCCAGACGGATTCTGTGGCCCTTCAGGAAGACATTGCTCGTCGACCACAGGTCGATCTTGTACTCGTAAATCTTGCCGGGAACGATCGGCTTGGCGGCGCTGGTCGATTCGCGATAGCGGGCCCTCAGAATGCCTTCCGTCAGATTCTGCGCAAAGCCGTTGGGCCAGACATCCACCAGCTTGGCGGTGAAGTCCGTATCGACGGCCGAGGAGCTGGCAAACAGATCGAGCGAGACCGGCCCGGTCACCTCCAGGTCCGCATCGAGGGGCGGCGTGGAATAAACCAGCACGTCCGGACGGCTCTCCACCTCTTTCTGGTCGTGCGGACCGCCGGGCAGGTGTTCGCCATCGCAGCAGAGAGGGCCGCCGACGGTGGGCACCGGGTTGGCCGGATCGTAGGTGTAGCTATCCTTACGATCCTCGACGCGAAATTCCATGGGGCCGATATAGAGGAATCCGTCGCCGGAAGCGCTGTTGGCCTTGCCGTACGAGTGCAGAAAGTAGCTGGTCTGCTTGGCGCGCGCAAGCGGCCAGGCGGCCTCGTCGCGCCACTTGTTCTCGCCCATGACGAAGATTCTGACCGGCTTGTCGGAAGCCCAGCGGGTCTGCTTGCCCTGAAGCAGGTAGTCGTACCAGTCCAGAGTGATCGTGCCTTCGTCATACTCCGCGGCGTCGGCGCCAAAGTCCACCGTGCCGATGGTTCTGCCGCCGCCGGCATGACCGCCAACGGTCACCAGCAGCTTTTGCCCCGCGCGAGCCGCCTCAGTGCCGGCCTGCGTCTTCATGCCCATGTAGTTCCGAAGCGAACCGCCCTGGAAGATGTCGTACCAGGCCGTAATCGTGAGCGCGGGCACCTGAATCGACGGATACTGCGCATCAATCGCCCACTGCTTCCAATAGCTGTCGTACTCCGGGTGATCCAGCCAATCCAGGAAGTAGGGCGCCAGTTGCCGGGTCATTCCGTTGGCGTCGGGGGCGAGCTTGGCGTTGAAGAGCGGATACTGTTTCAAAGGCAGAACCGTGCTGCCGACGACCGCATTCTTGCCATCTTGCATGACCCGGTCGATAGTGTCCTGCGCAAGCGACGAGGTCCAGGATTCGTTAAACCACTGCTCGAAGGCGCCGCCCTGATAGGTCCAGTTTTCGTGGTAGTTCGAGGCCGTCACGACCGGGCAGATGCCGGCCAGATGCGGCGGATGGTTGACGGCGGTCAGCATCTGCGTCGCGCCCACATAGGAGCCGCCGAACATGCCGACTTTGCCGTTGGAATGGGGCAGGCTGGCGGCCCACTCCACCGCGTCGTAGCCGTCCTCGCCTTCGTGCTTGAAGGTGTACCACTCGCCTTCCGAAGCATACCGGCCGCGCACATCCTGCACGACGACCATATAGCCGCGCCGCGCCGCTTTCTGCGCGAACTCAGCGGTGCCCGTCTTGTTGTAGGGCGTGCGCTGCAGCAGCACGGGGTAATTCCCCTGCCCGGCTGGCCGGTAGATGTCCGTCCGCAGGGTTACGCCGTCGCGGGTCTTCATCCCGACGTTGTGCTCGACAACGATATCAGCAGCCTGACTCCAGGCAGAAGCGCACAGCAAAGTCAGGGTGAAAGATAGCAGGCAAAGATTTTTCTTCAGCATGAAGCGATTCCTTCTCTTATGGCGAAAGCCAAATCCATTCTAGTGTCATGAATCAAAGTTCGTTGAAGAACCCAGCAGTGAAACCGCAGGTCCTTCGACTCCCTTCGCTTACCACCCCAGCGAGCAAAAACCGCTCGCCGGGGCCCCGATTCGCTCCAGTCGCTCAGGATGACAGAGCATTGGTCATGCAGACGTTTTGCGCCGAATCCATCGTTGCATCGCGGCACGACAGAAGCAGCGGCCCTTACATTCCGCCCTTGCCCAGCAGGAAGCCGATGCCGTAGGTGACGGCACCTTCCAGAGCCCCGACGATGGTCATTTCCAACCCCGAAGACCACCAAGAGCGGACGGTAATCAGCGACTTGGCAGCGCCAACGGCAAAATGCGCTGCCAGCGAAATGATGGCGGCGACAATCACCGCCTTGATGCCCCCCATGAAAAAGAACGGAATAACGGGAATAAACGCGCCGACGGCTGTGGAAAGCGCGCCCGAGCAGGCCGAGACCATCGGATTCGCAAGCGCCTCCTCCGTGGTGCCGAGCCGCTCATTGGCCAAAATGCGGAGCATCTGCTCGGGGTCGCGGGCGATGTGTTCCACCACGCCGTCAGCATCGTCGACGGGCAGGCCTTTCACCTGATAGTAGAGCGAAAGCAGCTCGCGGGCCTCGGGGCCATTCATGCGGATGGCCTCGCGCTCGCGGGCAATCTCGGCCAGGTAGATTTCCCGCTGGCTCTTGGCCGCCAGATAAGCGCCGGACCCCATCGAGAGCGCCGAGGCGATCAGGCCGGAGAGGCCGGCAAGGAGGACGTACTTGCTGTCGCCGGCCGTGGCGCCGCTGACGCCGGAGACAATGCCGAAGATGGCGCCCAGGCCGTCGTTGACGCCGTAGATGGCGTCGCCAATCCAACTGCCAGGCTGCTTGCGGCCCAGGTCGCGCTTGGCCAGCAGCTCACCAAGAAGCGCCTTGGGATCGATCTTCGGCGCGCCAGCCGGGGCGGAGTAGTGGCCGCGCAAGAGCGCTCCCAACTCGCGGTAGTGCTCCCTTTCGTCTTTGATGACGTGATTGAGAACGGCGATGGAAGCCTCGTCGCCCAGCTCCTTCAACTGGGTTCCGTACCGGGCAATGTCGCGGCTTTCGTCGATTTCCAAACGGCGCAGGGCGAGGTGGATGCCGCCGGCGAGATTGGCCAGCGAATTGGCATTACCGGCGGGGCTGCCCCGGTAGACCGGCTCCGGCCCGCCCAACTCCACGATGCGGTCGTGCCACAACTCGGCGTGCTCCAGTTCGGCCTGAGCCAGATGGCGCAGCACCTGGACGCGCACCGGGTCCGTGTCCCGGTCGGCCAGGGTCTTGTAGGTGTGGTAGCCCTCCATCTCGGCCTGCCAGTCGCCTTCCAGAGCAGCAAGAACCTTTTTCAGCTTGCCGCCGCTCAACGTTCCATTCGCCATGTCGATCTCCTTGCTTTCCATTGAGAATACGGCATCTATGCCGCATCCGGCAGCACTGGAAGCGATGCAAAACGCCTCGGCGCGGCTGATTTTTACACATTTGGCCGCGAGAATTCACATGTAAGAATCTGCGCCGGTGGACCTACACTCAAATGCATGGCCACCACTTCCGACCTCACTTTCGATCAAGGATTGCCAGCAAATGTCGACGCCGAAAAAACCATTCTCGGTGCGATCCTGCTCGATAACACCGCTCACTCGGAGGTCGCCGAAAAGATTCAGCCGGACGATTTCTCGCTCGAATCGCATCGCCGCATCTTTATGCGCATGAGCGAGTTGCTGGACGCGCAGCACGCCGTCGACATCGTCACGCTTTCGAACGAGCTGGCCCGCAACAAGGAGATTGAATCGATCGGCGGCGTCGCCTATCTGGCTTCGCTCACTGAGGGTTTGCCGCGCCGCCCGGTCATCGACGAATACATCCGCATCGTCAAGGACAAGAGCCTGCTGCGCAAGCTCATGCTGATCTGCTCGACGGCCATTGCGCGCGCCGCCGATCAGGGCGAGTCGGCGCTCGGCGTTCTGGACGAGACCGAGGGCAAGCTGCTGGAAGTGAGCGAAAAAGGCCTCACCAGCGGCCTGGAATCGCTCGAACAGATTGTCCAGGACTCCTTCGGCTCCATCGATAATCTTTACAAGCAAAGCCGCGAGATCACGGGCCTGGGCACCGGCTTCACGGAATTTGACCGCATGACCAGCGGCCTGCAGAAAGGCGAACTGATCATCATCGCCGCCCGGCCTTCGATGGGCAAAACGGCGTGGGCCATCAACATTGCCCAGAATGCCGCCATCAACAATCAGGCCAAGGTCGCCGTTTTCAGCCTGGAAATGAGCAAGGAGTCGCTGCTGCGCCGCATGTTGGCCTCGCAGGCCTGGGTGGATCAGCAGATGCTTCAGAAGGGCTTCCTGGGCCACGAAGACCACGACAAATTGCAGAACGCCTTGAACCAACTGGTCGAGTCGCATCTGTTTATCGACGACACGGCCGGCATTTCTCTCGCCGAAATGCGCGCCAAGGCCCGGCGTATGCAGCAAACAGAAAAAGGCCTCGACCTGATCGTGGTCGACTACCTGCAGTTGATGACGGCCTCGGTGCCCTCCTCCGGCAAAAGGAACTACGAAAATCGCACACAGGAGGTTTCGGCCGTTTCGCGCGGCCTGAAGGCCATGGCCAAGGAGCTGAAAGTGCCCGTCGTGGCCCTCTCGCAGCTCTCCCGCGCCGGCGTGCAGCGCAAGGACGACCATCGCCCCATGCTCAGCGATTTGCGCGAATCGGGCTCCATCGAACAGGACGCCGATGTCGTCGCCTTCATCCACCGCGAGGCCTACTACAACCACGACGAGAATATGTCCGAAGCCGACAAGGCCAAGTCCGAGATCATCATCGCCAAGCAGCGTAACGGCCCAACCGGCACCATCAATCTGAACTTCATCTCCCGCTTCACACGCTTCGACAATCCCGAAGTGGAGGGCTAGCGGTGTGATTCAAAAATGTCACGGCAGATTTGTGTGGTTACTTCTCAGGGGCTGAAGCCCCGTTGATTTTGCGGCTCCTTGCGGCACGACTGAAGTCGTGCCCTGACACTTCTCGCTATCTCCATGGATTTTTGCAAGTAGCGCGCAAGTTCGACAAAACAGGACGCCGTCCTGGAACTCTGCGGACTCCCACCCATCGGACAAAAACAAGGGCGTCCGATGGATGGGCCACAGTTTCATCGATTGCGGGTCGGCGAAGCCAGTGGGCGGTTGTTACAAAACCTGCGAGCAATTCTTTATCGAACGTCAGACGAAACCGGCGGCGTTCAGGGCAACGAATTAAACAGATCCGGCTGGCTGTCGGGCTCGGGAGCGACGGCCTTCTTGCGCTTGGCCTGCATGGGCGCAAAGGCGCGCATCAGTTGCAGGGTGCGCTGGTGGCTTTCAAAAATGCTCTGCAATTCCAGGCACTGGGGACAGCCGCCCTTGAGGGCGCCGATGCCATCGGCCTGGGGATCGTACATGGGATGACGCGGACACTTGGCGTACCATTTTGTGGCTTCGATTTTCAGCATGACCAGACCATCCTATTCGATTGGAGCCTTTTCGGAATACACGTGAGCATTTCACTGCTTTGAGTCTCTCTGGTCCGGGCCTAAAGGCCTCAAACAGTGGCCCCTTTTTCATGGGCCTGAAGGCCCCTGCTCCCTCCGAATCACCGATCTACAACTGTAGTATTGGACTCGCCTCAACTCAGTCTTCCTCGCTTGGCTTTTCCTGAGGCCAGAGCGAAGGCTGAACGGCGCAAGTTCTCTCATATTTGAGGTCGGCAAGCTTCCGGGACCAGTGAACGATGCTCCGCTGAGTGCGCGCCAGCCGAAGTTGGGCCTCGCGGAGCTTGCGCTCGGCGTAACGCAAACGCCGGCGCCGGATCCGGTCGAGTTGTGGATCTTCGCTCATGGTCGATCTCAAAGCTGAAACTCCAGAATAATACGCGGGGCGGCGGCGGCATACGACCCGCCTCCGGCGGCCTCATGGCTCGTTCAGAATCAACGCGATCCGGCCGACGATCAATTCGCCGAGCTGATGGCCGGGTTCGACTTCTAGCAGGTCCACCGGAAACGCGATGTTGTGCGGCCTCAGCACCAGCCGGTTGGAGACAAAGTCCACATAGCGCAGCGTCATATGCATACCCCGCCGCACGGCGTACAGATTGGGCCGGTTCGGCCGGTAGGGCATCAGCGCACTGTAGTGCCGGTCAATCAAGGTGATGGCGTCGGGCAGCAGCAACGGCTCCATGGGCAGAGTATCGAAGGCCAGAACGCGCACGGCTACAAACCGCTGCCAGGCGCGCCGTGAGGTCACCCCCTTGACCCGGATCGACTGCAACAGCCCGGCGGGAAGGTGCAGCATGGACTGCACAGCCGAGGGCCGGATGATCGGCTCAAACATGGCCGTCGCATGAGAAACAATCGGGACCGCGCTGCCGCCCTCGTCCACCGACAAGGTCTCGCTCTGGTAGGTTGCAGGCAGCAAATCGACGGCCGCCATGTGCTGCGCCGCCAGCACGCGATCTAGCGCATCGAGGGAAAGCTGGCGGCGGTTGTGCAGGAAATTCGACAGATGCGATTGCCCGAAGCCGGTCTGCCGCGCCAGCAGCGAGACGCTCAGCGTCCCCCGCTGTATCCTTCGCAGCAGTTCCAGCCGGAGCCGCTCGTGCATTTGGGTAAAATTCATCTGTGAAAAATCCGCTGCCAGCAATAGGGATCGGCGCGCCCTGTTTTCCTTCTGCAAACCTATCAGGGGTGATTGGCCTCATTTTCGGCGGTTCAACAAGGATTGGGAAGCATGGAGTGAGAAAGCCGCCGGAAGAGAGATTGACGGAAAAGAATCTTCTCTCTAAATTTGCTTTACTTAATCCGTTATTGGCTGTGGGAATTTTCTGAGGAACGTTTCATTGCCATAAGACTGAAACACGGGAAAGTCAGGCCCGTTCAGCAGACAATAAACAATTGCCGGAGGGTGAAAATCTCTCCGGCTTTCCCATCCTTGCCCCAAAGCGCCCAGCAGAGGCGTCCGGGGACAGTCTGTCACGGAAATTCCACGATCTGCGCGCTATGAGCATGACAAAGACAAATAACGAGAGGATACGGTCGGCTTTCCCCCATCAGGGCGTAAGAAACCTGAGTTGCCGTTGCCGGTTCTTTCAACCCCGCGGAAACAAGATGTTAAAGCAAAACCGTCGGGAGAAAACGAGAATACGGAGAATCCGTCATGGAATTGCGCGTGCATTTGAAAATTTGCGAAGGGTGCGGTTGTCTTTGGTATCGCCCCCAGAACCAAGGGAGTGTCTATTGCAGTGCATGTGAGACCAAATTGAAGGACTTTCCAACGCCGGAAAGCCGCAAGCGGCGTGGACGCCCTGCCCGCAAATCACAGATCAGGGTCTGGGCAATGGCCGCAGCAATCGGGGGTGCCGAATGAGCGCAGCACTCCAGTTGCCGATGGTTTGGGGAACAAGCAGTTCACAGCAGGCATGGCAAGAAGATGGGAGGGATTGGGAAGAAAGACCGGCAGCCAAATCAGCCGCCAAGGCGCCTGCGGACGGCCCGGTGATCAGTCTGGGCTTCTATCGGAAGCATACCGAAAGCATGTTGCGGCGCTACCTGTACGCGTCGCTTCAGGTGGGCCGGGCGCCCTGCATCCTGGGCGATCCGATTGGCCGGGGGTGGTGTTCGAGCCGTCCGATCCGCACTTTCGAGGATGCGATCATCTTCGTTCTCGACGTGGAAAGGTGCCTGAACAAGCTTGAAGCGCTGGACCGCAAGATGCTGAGCAGGATCGTTCTTCAGGAATACACGCAGGCAGAAGCAGCCAGCTTGCTGGGGATGAGCGTCCGCACCATCTCCTACAAGTTTCCCAAAGCCCTGGACCGGCTGACGGAAAAGCTGCTGGAGAGCGGCCTGCTGGTTTTACCGCACTCATAAGAAGGAGCAAGTCCGGCAACGAAGGGGGAGAGCCGCTCGAAGCGACTCTCCCCTTTTTCGCAAAAGAGAATACGCCTCTCGCATTGGACGGCATGGATGGAACCGTACTGTCCGCGCCGTCGTACCTTAAAAGTGGACCACTCCGGACGAACGCTTGTGCGCGGTGAGGATAAAAGCAATGGCGAAGTTTCTCTTGTTCTGCATTCTCTTTGTGCTGTGCTGGCCGCTGGCGCTGGCGGCGCTGGTGCAGTATCCGCTGGTATGGCTGATACTGCTGCCGTTTCGCATTGTGGGCATTGCCGTGGGAGGCGTGCTGGAGCTGATCAGCGCGATTGTCTTCCTGCCCGCGCGGCTCATTCGCGCCATCTGAGCCGCCCAGCAAAAGGAATGCGACACCAATGCCTTCAAGCGACTTATTATTGATCCGGCCCAGAAGAAATGCATCGGTTTCCCACCTTTGCGCCAGAAAAAAGGCGCAAAGATGGGGCACTGTGTGTCAATACTTTGTAGCCGGATCAATAGCCCAGATACAGGGAACGCAGGGCTATAGCTTTTGAGCGCAATAGAAGAAGAAGGAACGCATCCGGCAGAAAATAACGAGAAATCTCTATGCAAATAGCCCATCGCGCCGATTAGTTCCTATAGACGCAGATCATGATTCGACCTTTTGCCATTTCGCTTGCCGCAGCGCTGTCTCTGCTCGCCGCACCTTTTTGCGGCGCGGATGAGCCTTATTCTGTTACCCACAACGGCCCCATCACGGTTCGCGTTCTCAGCGGCAAGGACGGCCAGCCAATCGTCCATTCCCACCTCATTCTGATCGCCGGATATGACCAGGGCCAGATTCGCGACCAGCTCTGGCGCGAGGAGACGCTCACCGACGCGCAAGGCCAAGCAAGACTCTCCAAGCAGTTTGCCAATCTTCCCTGGCTCCAGGTCTGGGTCGACAAAAAACCGCTCTGCCAAGCCAATCCGCGCAAGACCAGCTTCAGCGTGGAGCGCATTCTCCGCGACGGGCTCAGCGCGCCCAATCGCTGCGGCACGATTACGGTCGAGGACGCGCCCGGCCTGTTCACGGTTTTTGTCCAGACCGGGAAGAAAGGCGCTCTGGCAAAATTGCCTGTGGCAAACACGCCCGCGCCGGTGGCAGCGCCAATAGCACTTGTACCTCCTCCACTTGCAGTGGCGACACCAGCGCCAGCCAGAACAGCTTCCGTTCCAGCGAAAGCCACGCTCAGGATCGATCTGCCTGATGCACCGGCCTTCTTCTTCCCGGCATCCGCTCCTGTGGTTGTTTCAGAAGACAGACCAACCCACGCCGCAATGCGACGGCCAGTCAGACGAGTTGCAGCGCACAAGGCCAGACGGGGCTCGCACAAAGCAAGGCGAACGCCCCCCGCGTGCGAGGAGCCGAAACCAGCCGCCAAGGCACCCGCGGCGAAACCGCCCGCGAAAGCAACAGCGAAGGCTCCGACCAAAAACGCGAGCAAGCCCAACGACACGAAGGGCAAGACAACTGCGGTTCCTGCCAAGAAGATCGATCAGAAGCCGAAGCCCCCGGCGGCTGGAAACAAACCGGCCGCCAACGCCAAGCCATCGTCCCCTACTCCAGCTCCGCCAAAGAAGAAGTAGCGCGGCTTGCGCCCGTCCGGCCCGCTGCGATAGCGTGAGCCAAAGGGACATTGCGACTTGAGGTTTCTGACAGCATCGTTCTGCGCCTTGCCATCGAGCGCTATTGATTCGGCAAGAAAACAGGGCCATCGTTTCCCACCCATTTCCGCAAAAAAACGCGGGAATGGATGGGGCACCCAGCATTTGTACATCTTCAAACTGTCAGAAACCTGGCCTTCGGAATACGTCCAATGCCTTGGGGGATAAATTGATGCGCAGAGTTTTTCCGCTTCTGCTGGCCATGATGCTGCTGGCCGCGCCAATGACCGCGAGGGCGCAGAGTGCGGACGCCGGACAAGCGAACGCACGGCAGGCTCGCGCGGCGCTGGACGCCATGGTGCAGGCCTTGGGCGGCCCGGCCTGGCTCACGATGAAAAACCAGATGCGGCAGGGACACGTGGCGGCCTTCTACCAGGGCAAGCCCAACGCCGGCACCACGAAATATTGGGAGTTCCACGCCTGGCCCGATCAGGATCGCATCGAGCTGACCGCGCACCGCGACGTGGTGCAGTTCTACCTTGGCCGGACCGGCTACGAGGTGACCTACAAAGGCAAAGCGCCGCTGCCGCAGGAGCAGGTGGACGACTACCTGCGCCGCCGCGACCACTCGATCGAAACCGCCGTCAAGCTCTGGCTGAACGACCCGAAAACCATTTTGATTTACGAAGGTCAGCACCTGGCCGCGCGCCACTTGGCCGATCAGGTGACGCTGATCTCCGCGCAGAACGAGGCCGTCACCATCCTGATGGATACGCAGACCCACCTGCCCCTGCGCCGCAGCTTCGAGTGGCGCGACCCGGTCTACAAGGACAAGAACGTCGATGCCGAGGAGTACGACGACTACCACACAATGGACGGCTTCCCGACGCCCCTCACCATCACGCGCTTCAAAAACGACGACATGACGCGGCAATATTTTCTGGACCGCGTGACCTACAACCAGGAGCTGCCTGCGGATTTCTGGAGCGTGGACGCCGCCGCACGCCGCATCAAGAAGTAGCCGCCTGCAATCGGCTGAGCGCCAAATTTGCGTGTCTCATTGCCCGGTGTAGCCATTTCGGCTACACTCGATTCAGGAGGTTCCTTATGCGCCAAGTATCGCTGCGTGAGTTCAGAACGCGCGGGGCCAAAGCCTTGGCGGATGTTCCCGCCGGAGAAACGACTCTTCTGGTTGGACAGAAAGGGCCGGCCTTTTTCCTGGTTCCGGTCTTTGGCGATCTGGTCAAGGAAGATCGCGAACTGCGCCGGGCAATGGCGCTGGCCAGCCTGCGCGAAGGATGGCGTCTGGCCGAAGCCTTGGGCCCCATCAGCGAAGAAGAGATTGAAGCGGAGATCAACGCGGTTCGCGCCGCCCGCCAGCCAGTGAACGCAAAATGAAACTGGTTGTCCTGGATACCAACGTGGTTGTCTCCGCAGGGATTACTCCTGGCGGGGCAGCGGCCATGCTCCTCTCGGACTGGGTGCTGAAGGGACAGATACAAGTCATCACCAGCCCATGGATTGTCGAGGAGTATCAAGAGGTCGCTCAGCGGCCCAAGTTCCGCCGCTACGGATTTCCTCCGCTTTGGCTGGATTTTTTGATTGAAAGCAGCTTACACCTGCCAGAGCCTGAACCTTGGCCCTATCAAGGTCCAGACCCGAAAGACTTGCCATTCCTCGCTTTGGCTCACGCCTCGGGCGCTTGGCTGGTCACAGGGAACCTGAAGCACTTTCCCGCGCCGCTTCGCCATGGCGTCACCGTGCTTTCGCCCGCGAAATACCTGACGCATCTGACGGCTCAGTAAGGACTGGCTGCTGGCGGTCCTGTTTCTTATTCCTTCCTACGCAAAAACAAACAAAGGAGCTTCTTGCAAAATCACCTTCAGGCGATTGATTGTGTCAGGGCACGACTTTAGTCGTGCCGCATGAGGCCGACAAAAAGATGTTGGGCTTTAGCCCCTGCTGCTTCTGTTCTCAGTTGTTGCCATCCCCACAGCGGCTAAAGCCAAAATTCTAAATTGATGGCATACGGCACGACTAAAGTCGTGCCCTGACACTTTTATGCAGCCTCAAGGGAATTTTGCAAGTAGCTCAACGGCCTAAATCTTGGTATGCGCCTGAAAGATTTCGTCACCACTCTTGAAGCCGAAGCCGGGATGCTGATCGAAGCGAACCACGCCAACAACGGCTTTTCCATCCACGGCAGCCTTGACTGCGGCTACGCCTTCAATGCCAAAGCCGCCGCACAGTTCCAGGGCGACGTTGCCGGCCTCCACCAACTCTTTCGCCACGACCACAGCAGCGTCATAGGTCGAAACGCCGACCACGGTCAGCGTGATCGAGGGTGTGTCAATGACGGCGTGATGTTTCTTGGCGTCTACATCCGGAGCGACAAAGATAAAAGCTGCTTTCAATGGCATAAGAAACTCCTTGGGTAAATTCAGCCGATCCTATGCGGCTATATGGATGAAGCGCGGCGCAATTACCAGCCCACCTGATGCATACGCCGCAGGATGACCGCGCTGTAGCGATTCATGCGGCTGGGCTGCCGCGTCAAGGGTGCCGGCAGAACCGCGGCAAGCTGCGCCGACTGCTGGCGGCTGAGTCCGCGAGCCGAGGTTTTGTAGTGGTAGCGGCTGGCCGCATCGGCGCCAAAAACGCCCGGCCCCCACTCGACCTCGTTGAGATAAAGCTCCAGAATACGCCGCTTGCCCAGAGCCAGCTCCGCGACCGGAACCAGTGTGGCCTCCGCGCCTTTGCGGATGAAGGAACGGCCTGTTCCGAAGAAAAGATTCTTGACCAGTTGCTGCGTCAGGGTGGAGCCGCCACGCGTGCGGCCGCCTTCCATGTCCTCTTCGGCGGCGAGATGGATGGCGTGCCAATCGAAACCGTGGTGCTGATAGAATCGCCCGTCCTCGGCGGCCACGACCGCATGCTGAAGATTGGGCGAGATCTGGCTCATCGGGATGAATTTGTAGTGCTCCTCGTAGGGCGTGCCGTGGATCATGGCCTGCACGCGGCGCTCGATATGCACCATGGTGGTCGGCGGGTCGATCCATCGCGCGGCCACCAGCAACAGCGCAGCCACCAGCCAGAGAGAGACCACCGCCTTGAAAAGCCAGCGAATCAAGGAGCCGAGAAGACTGAAGGGTGAGATGAACATGGCGGTCTAATTTCAGAATAGCCGAGTGGGCCGGTCTGCCGCTGAGAGCGCGGCAAGGCAGGCGGGCATTTCGCTATAATTCTAGAGAGCGCAAAGCGGCCACGCCACTCGCTCTTTGGAGTCATAAATGACCTTAGACATCCAGGACATCCTGGGTTTACTTCCGCACCGCTACCCTTTTCTGCTGATTGACAGAGTTGTCGAGTTCGAGCGCGGCAAGCGCTTGGTAGCCATCAAGAATGTAACCATGAACGAGCCCTTTTTCCAGGGCCATTTTCCGGGCTATCCGATCATGCCCGGCGTGCTGGTGATTGAAGCCATGGCACAAGCCGGCGCCATCATCATGATGAGCGAGATGCCCGACCGCGAGACGAAGCTGGCGGTCTTTACCGGCATCGACAAAGCCAAGTTCCGCCGCCAGGTGATCCCCGGCGACCAGTTGCGCATCGAAGTCGATGTGCTGGCTTTCAAGACCCGCATTGGACGCATGGAAGCCAAGGCCTACGTCGGAGACAAGCTGGCCTGCCAAGCCGTGCTGACTTGCTCGATTGTGCCGCGCGTGCCGGAGGTTCAACCAGCAGTTGCGGAAAACGCCAAGGCAGAAACGGTGACTGCATAGTGAGCATTCATTCCAGCGCCGTTGTTGCCGACGGAGCGGTGATTCCCGCCTCCTGCACTGTCGGTCCGTTTTGCACCATCGGGCCGGAGGTGGTGCTGGGCGAGGATTGCACGCTGATTTCGCACGTCGTGCTGGACGGCCGCGTCCGCATGGGCGCGCGCAACGTCATTCATCCCTTCACCGCCATCGGCGTTCCGCCGCAGGATCTGAAGTACAAGGGCGATCCAACCCAGGTGGAGATCGGCGACGAGAACGACATCCGCGAGAACGTAACCATCAGCCGCGGCACGGTGGGCGGCGGCGGTATCACGCGCGTCGGCTCGAACAACCTGCTGATGGCCTATGCGCACATCGGCCACGACTGTCAGGTGGGCAGCAACTGCATCCTGGCCAACGCTGCCACGCTGGCCGGGCACGTCCACATTGAGGACTATGCCACTGTGGGCGCATTCTGTCCGGTTCACCAGTTCTGCACCGTGGGCACGCATGCCTTCATCGGCGGCGGCACCATCGTGACGCAGGACGTGCTGCCCTTCTCGCTGACCTCGGCGCGGCGGGAGAACAAGGCCTTCGGCATCAACCGGGTCGGCCTGCGGCGGCGCGGCTTTTCGTCGGAGCGGCTGCTGACCCTGCAGAAGGCCTACCGGCTGCTGCTGGCTGCCAAGCTGAACACCACGCAGGCCGTCGAAAAGATCAAAGAGCTGGAAGGCGAGGACGCGGCGCTGCTTGCCGCCTTCATCGAAAGCAGCAAGCGCGGGGTCATCAAGTAGATGAAGCTTGGCCTCATCGCCGGCAATGGGCGCTTTCCGTTTCTGATTCTGGACGCGGCGCGGGCGCAGGGACTCGGCGTCGTGGTCGCGGCCATCCGCGAGGAAGCCGACGCGGAGATCGACCAGCGCGTGACCTCGGACGACGGCATCAGCGTCCATTGGATCTCGCTGGGAGAGCTGTCGCGGCTGATCGAACTCTTCCACAAGGAAGGCGTGCAAAAAGCCGTCATGGCCGGGCAGGTCAAGCACAAGCAAATTTTCAGCAGCATACGGCCCGACTGGCGGCTGGCCAAGCTGCTGCTGAACCTGCGCAACCGCTCGACCGATATGCTGCTGGGCGCGGTGGCCAAGGTGCTTGTGGATGAAGGCATCGAGCTGATGAGTTCCACGGCTTTTCTGGAACCGCTGCTGGCCGCCGAAGGCGTGCTGACCGAACGTGAGCCGGACGAGCAGGAACGCAAGAACATCGCCTATGGCTTGGGCGTGGCGCGCGCCGTCGCCGGATTCGACATTGGCCAGACGGTGGTGGTGGCCGCGCAAGCCTGCGTCGCCGTGGAAGCCATGGAAGGCACCGACGCGGCCATTGAACGCGCCGGACGGCTGATGGGTTCGCTGGAAAGCGAAGCATCAACACTAGAACGCCGCCTGACCATTGTGAAGGTCGCCAAGCCGAATCAGGACATGCGCTTCGACGTGCCGGTCATCGGCATCAAAACGATCGAAGCCATGATTCGCGCCGGCGCCAGTTGCCTGTCGGTCGAAGCCGGCCGCACGCTGCTCTTCGACCGCGAAAAGCTGATCGAGCGCGCCAACGCTGCGAGGATTGTCCTTGTCGCCACGCCGCGCGCGGAGTTGTAGCGCTTCTCCCCCTGGCTTTCGACCCATCTGATCAGCGAAATAATCCTGCGTCCCTCTTTTGTCTGGTTCCATCCAATTGGATGGAGGTACGCATGAGAATTCCCTTTCTTCTTGTCCTCGTCGCACTGGCGGCGACAACGGTTGCATGGTTCACGGTCCGCGCCGCCAATCAAAAGCCGCCCGCAGCCGGCGAGATTGCCCCCGCGTTCACGCTTCCCTCACAAGATGGCTCGCAGATTTCGCTGGCGAGCTTTCGCGGCAAGTGGGTGGTGCTCTACTTCTATCCCAAGGACATGACCTCGGGCTGCACCATCGAAGCGCATAACTTTCAGCGCGACCTGCCGCTCTACGAGAAGCAGAATGCCGTCATCCTCGGCGTTAGCCTGGACACGCCCGACAGCCACAAGCAGTTCTGCACCAAGGAGGGACTGACCTTCCGGCTGCTCTCCGACCCGAAGCACAAAACCGTCGACGCCTACGGCTCGCTGGGCAACTTTGCCGGAATCACAATCGCCAACCGCAACACATTTCTCATCGATCCCACAGGCAAGATCGCCAAGGTGTGGACGAAGGTGGAAGTGCATCGCCACTCCGAAGAAGTGCTGACGGCGCTGGCCGAGCTGAAGAGGTAGAACATCGCAAGAAGATTGAACAATGCAGCCTTCGCAGCGGAAACGCGGTTTACGATGGGAACAATTCAATTGCCCACATGACAGCGAAGGAAGACATGAACGACCCACTTGCTTTGAATTTTCGTGCCGATCTGAATGCAATTCATGCCGCTCTGCTTGCTCTTCCCGCCGAGCTTGCGGACACACCGTGGCGCAACGGAGTCTGGACGCGCAAACAGATCGTCGGGCACCTGCTCGACTCGACGGCCAACAATCGCCAACGCTTTGTGCGCGCGGCCGCGGAGGGCAAATACGCCGGGCCGCCATACGCACAAGACGCGTGGGTGGCCGCGCACGGCTATGCCAGCCAGTCCTGGGCAACGCTGCTTGACTGGTGGAAAGTGGAGCATGAAATTCTAGCCGCCGTGGTGGACCGCATTCCCGAAGCGCGGCTCGATGCAAGCTGCGTGATCGGCGACGATGCGCCCGTCTCTTTGCGTTTTCTCATTGAGGACTACCTCCGCCATCAGCACTGGCATCTGAAACAGCTCACGGCTCCCACTGCCGCGGCATAAGCGCTTCGCCTGATTTCAGGCGCAAAAAAGCCCGGCCAAAGCCGGGCTCTTTTGCTTGCCTTGTACTTCAGATTGCCGCTGCTACTTGGTTGCCTTCTTCGCAGGGGCTTTCTTGGCGGCTGCCTTCTTCGCAGGAGCCTTCTTGGCAACTGCCTTCTTTGCCGGAGCCTTCTTGGCAACGACCTTCTTGGCAACTGTCTTCTTCGCAACAACCTTCTTCGCAGGAGCCTTCTTGGCAACTGCCTTCTTCGCCGGAGCCTTCTTGGCAACTGCTTTCTTCACAACTGCCTTCTTGGCGGGCGCCTTCTTTGCTGCCTTTTTAACTACCAATGGTTTACCTCGCTTGGTGATTTTTCTGACGCTCTTCGCAACCGCGGCTTTCTTCGCCGTGGCCTTTCCGCCCTTCGCGCCAGTCTTGCTCTTCTTTGCGGCGGACTTGTTTGCGGCCTTTTTGGCCACAATCTTTTTCGCGGCTGCCTTCTTGGCAACCTTCTTTGCGGGAGACTTTTTCTTTGCGGCCTTTTTGACGGCCGGTATCGATGCAGGTTCTTCCACGATCACGATCAGCGTCTCATCATCCTCTTCTTCTTCGCTGTCCGAGGAAGTGAGCACTCTGGCAATTTCACCCTCTTCATCTTCTGTAAAGCTGTCGTGACTGGAATCAAGTTCTGTCGGCTCGGCATTTGCTTCGCCGTCGTTTATCGCAGGCGTCCCGAACACATCTACCATCCCATTGCCTCCAGCGGCTTGCCGCTGCACTTGCATGCATTTTGCTTTTCACGCGGCGGAGATAAACCACGCTCCGCTCACGCAAGCAATTGTAGCAATAGCTTGCACGCAAATACCAGCAAATAACAAGCGTGAAATGAGATGCCTGACCGTTTTTATTTTTTGGCGCGATGCCGGGAGCCCGAAGCGGGACTGTGCGCGCGGGATTTTTTCGCGTGTGCAGTCCCGCTCTTCTTGTCGTCATCCGCGGACTTGGCGCTGGGCTCAGGCGCTTTTTTCCTGGCTGATTTATCCTCTGTTTTCGAGGCCGATTTCGCACCCTTGCCGTGCTTGCCGGCAGATGCGGACTTCGTCGAAACGTCCTTTGTTGACGCGGCTTCCTGCGTATCTTCATCCGCCGAGGAACGTCCGCGGCGATGACGGCCTTTGACGGCCGCCGCGCGCGGCTCGCTGTCAGAATCGGAGACACGCAACCTCCGGCCCGACGCCACTTTGGTGCCTTTGATCTTGTTCCATTGACGCAACTGATTCAGCGACACGCCAAAGCGGTCGGCAATCGTCACCAGAGTGTCGCCCTTGTGAACGGTGTAAAGCCGCGCATGAGATGCCGTCGAAGAAGATGAAGAAGATGAAGATGAAGATGACTTGGGCGCGGCCGCCGGAGCCGCAGGAATCACCAGCGCTTCAACTGCCGCGAGGCTGTCGCTCTCGCCAAGTTGATTGGCCGAGGCCAACTCCGCCGCCGTTAGGCGATACGAGTGCGCCACCGAGGCCAGCGTTTCACCCGAGGCTACGCGATGATAGCGCCAGCCCGTGCGTTTGCCCTCAGGAATCGCCGCTATGCGCTTTTCAAACAGCATGGCCGTGCCAGCCGGAAGATGCAGATCGAAGGAAGAATCGGGCGGCGTCACCGATCGCAACAGGCTGGGATTCAGCGCCTGCAACTCTGTGATCGGCGCGCCCACCAGGTCCGACACCAGCCGCAGATCCACCGGATAATTGATGGTCACCGTATCGGTCAGGACCGGAGGATCGAGCGTCACATCGTCGAAGCCATACTGCGTGGGGTGGTTCGCGATGATGATCGCAGCCAGAATTTCCGGCACGTAATTCTTGGTCTCGGCAGGAAGGTTGTTGCGTTTGTAGAGTTCCCAGAAATCTGCGTAGCCGGTCTTCTGCACGGCGCGCTGCACATTGCCCGTGCCCCAGTCATACCCCGCCATGGACAGATACCAGTCGCCCGTCTGCTCGTAGATGAACTTCATGTAGCGGGCATAGGCGCGCGTGGATTTTTCCGGATCGAAGCGCTCGTCCACATACGCATTGCGGGCCAGCCCATAGTTGCCGTGCGGCATGAACTGCCACATGCCTCCGGCTCCGGAGCCTCGATTGAGAGCGCGCGGATTGAAGCCCGACTCGGCCACCGCCAGATAAATAAGATCCTGCGGCACGCCCTCTTCCGCCATGACGCGCTGAATCATCTGCTTGTAGCGGCCGGCGCGCTGGAACGAGTGCAGCAGCGTGTTGTGGCCGCGCTGCGAGTTGGCGAAGAAGTTGATGTAGACGGCCACATAGTCGTTGACCACCAGGGGCAAATCGGATTTGGTGGTGGCCAGTTCGGCCTTGGCCTTGGCCACAATATTGGGGTCCACCTGGAAGGTCACTTCGCTGGCCACCTCGGCCGGCGTGGGCTCCTCTTTGGGCACAAAGCCGTTGCCCTGCTTCAGTGCCTCCATCTCCAGCGCGTTCACCCCGTCCACAATACGGTCGAATTCATCCTGCAACTCAGCATTATTTTTAATGTCGATGCCGCTGGTCAGCATCAGGTCCACGGCGCGATCGAACTCCGCCTTCGCCTCGGCCAATCTTCCCTTGCGATAGTCGGCCTCGCCGCGAGCGTATGCGGTCTCAACGTGCTGAATCAGCAAGCGCACCCGCTGCTGCTCCGCGGTAAGCGCGGGAGAAGCCGCCTGGGGAGCAGGCGATGGCACGGTGGACGAAGAAAGAGCCGGTGCCGTGGCCTGCGCACCAGTGGGAGTGCCTGTGGGCGCCGTGGGTGCGCAGCCCGCCAGCAACGAAGCCAGCGCGGTGCAGCCGAAGAATCGATACGAGATCTTGCCAATTTGCATGATAGATAGTGTCGCCCGGCTGCCAATGGGCCGCGTCAGGCTCTCTCCCGATGATAAGCTATGCCATGGAGGCACGCGCGCTTGACGGCGCAAAATGTCTCTTCCGCCAGACAAAAAAATGGACTCACGCTTTCTTCGAAATTTCGCCATCATCGCCCACATCGACCATGGAAAGTCGACACTGAGCGACCGTCTGCTTGAACTAACCGGCTCGGTCACCGGCCGCGAGATGCAAGCGCAGATTCTGGACGACATGGATCTGGAACGCGAGCGCGGCATCACCATCAAGTCGCACGCCGTGCGCATGATGTACAAGGCGCACGACGGCAATACCTATCAGCTCAACCTGATCGACACGCCTGGCCATGTGGATTTCAGCTACGAGGTTTCGCGTTCGCTGGCCTCCTGCGAGGGTGCGCTGCTGGTGGTCGACGCCACGCAGGGCGTCGAGGCGCAGACTTTGGCCAACGCCTATCTGGCCATCAACGACGGCCTGGAAATCATTCCCGTCATCAATAAAATCGATCTACCCTCGGCCGACATCGTGCGCACGCAGGAGGCGATCGAAAAGGCTGTGGGCCTGGACGCCACCGACGCCCTCCCAGTCAGCGCCAAGACGGGCTTGGGCGTGGCCGAGGTGCTGGAAGCCATCGTGCACCGCCTGCCGCCGCCCACGGGCGACCCCGAGGCGCCGCTGCAGGCGCTGGTCTTCGACTCCTGGTTCGATGCCTATCGCGGCGTCATCGTGCTGGTGCGGGTCATGCAGGGCACGCTGCGCAAAGGGCAGCGCATTCGCTTCATGTCCAACGGAAAGACTTTTGAAGTCGAGTCGATGGGCGTGATGCTGCCCAAGCCGGTGGAGATTCCCGAACTGCTGGCCGGCGAGGTGGGCTTCTTCGCGGCCACCATCAAGAACGTCACCGACACCAAGATTGGCGACACGGTCACCGACGACGAAAGGCCCGCGGCTACGCAATTGCCCGGCTTTCAGGAAATCAAGCCCATGGTCTTCGCCGGCCTCTACCCGGTGGACACGCACGAGCATACGCTGCTGCGCGACGCGCTTGAAAAACTGCGTCTGAACGACGCCTCCTTCTTTTTCGAGCCGGAAAGCTCGGCTGCTCTGGGCTTCGGTTTCCGCTGCGGCTTTCTCGGCCTGCTGCACATGGAGATCATCCAGGAGCGGCTGGAGCGCGAGTACCAACTGGACCTGATCACGACGGCGCCCGGCGTGCGCTACCACATCACCTTGACCGACGGCAGCGAGATCGATGTGGAGAATCCCTCGCGATGGCCCGATCCGACCAACATCGCCTCGATCCGCGAACCGATCATCACCGCCAAGATTCTCACCAACGAGGAATACGTCGGCGGCATCTTCAAGCTGGTTGAGGAAAAACGCGGCAAGCAGATGAACTTCGAGTACGTCACGCCGACGCGCGTGCTGATCACCTACGAACTGCCGCTCAACGAGGTTGTGCTGGACTTTTACGACCGCCTGAAGACCGTCTCTCGCGGCTACGCCTCGCTGGACTATCAACTCTCCGGCGAGTGGGAATCGCCCATGGTCAAGCTCGACATCCTGGTCAGCGGCGAGCCGGTCGATGCGCTGTCGATCATCGTCCACCGCGACCTGGCCTACGAGCGCGGCCGGGCGCTGGTTTCCAAGATGCGCGAGCTGATTCCCCGCCAGCAGTTCGAGGTTGCCATCCAGGCCGCCATCGGCGCCAAGATCATCTCCCGCGAGACGGTCAGCCCGCTGCGCAAGAACGTCCTGGCCAAGTGCTACGGCGGCGACATCAGCCGCAAGCGCAAGCTGCTGGAAAAACAGAAGGAAGGCAAGAAGCGCATGAAGCGCATCGGCCGTGTGGACATTCCGCAAGAAGCCTTCCTGGCCTTGCTGCGAATCAACGAGGATACGCAGAAGTAGAGGATCGAAAGCGTAACCAGCGTTTCGATCCCCGGCTGCATCAGCCAAATGCCGCTATGATTTGTGATCCAATTCACATTTCGTTCATCCTCATCTGTGGATAACCCTATCGGGCATATGCGTCCGCCTTGCGGCTGTTCCTCTGCTCAAGAGTGCTGGGTGTTCCCTCAATATTGATTGATAAATCAGGAGTTACATCTTATATCAGAAAGAAGCAGGCCTTGGCAAGAAGAGAATAAAGGAATTCTTCGCTGGCTTTACAAAAGAAATCCACTGTTTTTTCCACAGGTCTGAACACTATCGCGACAGTAAATCGCTAAAGCAGCTCTCGATGTTGAGAATGGTTCTGGGTGCCCCATCCTCGGCGCGTCTTTGTTTTTGCGCCTAGGGTGGGAGTTCACGACCCGGCATCACGAAATGCACTCCCCGGGAACACGCTCACGCTTCCATCCTGCCGCAGAAACAGCAAAGGCCCCGCAACGCGGGGCCTTTGGCAAGCCTTCAAACCGAACGCTTAGTGCGTGGGATGAGCGGCCGGACGAGATGCGGCCGGACGGGCACCTGCCGGCTGCGCCGGAGGAGCGGGAACACCCGACTTCACGTTGTAGGCCTCGATGATCTGCTTGGTGATGTTGGTGGACTCATTCGCGTAGAGCACCGGATTCTGCTGCTGGGCAACGTCCAGAACCAGCGTGAATCCCTGCTGCTGCGCGTAGTTGGCCAGGACGTCATACACCTTGGAGGCCAGGGCGTTGTACAGCTCCTGCATCTCCGTATTCATGTCGTTCTGGGCATCTTCGAGATCGCGCTGGGCCTTCTTCTTCTTCTCGTCGATGGTCTTTGCCTTGTTGGCGCGCTCGACATCGCTCAGTTTGTCGCCCTGCGCCTGCAACTGCTTGGTCAGGGTATCGATCTCTTCACCCTCGGCCTTGATCTCGGCTTCCTTGGGCGCGAACTTCTTTTGCAGGTCGGCAAAGTTGCGCTGGCCTTCATTGGTTTGGGCTACGGCCACCTGGAAGGCGATAACGGCGATCTTGGCCGGACCGGCAGGCGCCGCGGCTGCAGCAGGCGAGGTTTGGGCATTGGCCCCCAGGACAAGACCCGAGGCCAGCATAACGATAAGTGCAAGAGAGCGCTTCATGCGGTTGTAGAACTCCTTCGAAATTCCTGTGGGGCTGTCCGCGTTTGGAAGCGGAAACGAGCCTGTGCCTACCTGTGAAGCCTCACGGCCTTTTAAAGCGGCCCTGCGCCGGATGGAGCGAGGTCTGAAAAGACGCGACGGAAACATCAGCAGGAACAAGATGGATTATAGGTGCCGCAGGGGGGAGCGTCAATCTGACAAACCGGGCTTTCATCCTATTTACAGACCATTCACATCTGTGCGCAAGGATTCAAGCGCATGACAACGCCCGGAGCAAACAAAAGAGCCGCCCCTTGCGGGCGGCTCTTTTGTTTGCTTGGCGACCTTCATGAAACTTCTTGGGCTGCACCTACTCTGGCTTCGCTCTAGAAGGTGGTCGACACGGTCAGCCGGAAGGTCTTGCGGGGCTCCCGGAAGGTTTCCCGCGCTCCATAGGCCGCAACCGACTCCGCATAGGTGAAGTCGCCCGCGCCGCCCGGCGGGAACATGGAACGGGTAATCAGCTCTGCCGAGCAGCTCTGATTCTTGCTTCCGATACCCAGGTTGCAGTAGGGCCTCTCATAGAGCCGCAGCGGGTTATAGGCATAAAAGAGGCGGAAGGGTGCGTTGACGATCGGCATGATCACGGCAATCTCGCCGCCGGTGGACATGCGCGGAACAAAATTGGTGCCGGCAATGGGATGAATATTGCGCTGGAAACCAACGTCCGAGCCATGCACAGCGCCGATACACGCGCCACTATTATCAAAACCAGCGCAGCCATACAACGGCGCAATCAGCGATTGGAAGCCCTCTGGGCTCTGCTTCAATTGCCCCTTGTTGAGGGCCGTAACGATCCCAAAGTCGTTGAAGAACGAGAAAGTGACCGGGCCAGCGATGGGAATCCGGTACTCTACATTGGTAATGAGATTCGTGTCACCGCCAATGGAGGCGATGCCATAGACAGGAAGCGGAATCCGTTCGCAGTTCGCAAGAGACGATGACGTGCACAACTGCGGCTGGGTCGTATCAACGGGATTCAAGGAGCCGTCCGGATTGGTCAACGGCACGACAATGCGACTGGGGACATAGCCATAAGGCGTGGCAGCGCGCGTGTCAAAGCCGCGCAACTCGCCTTCGCCGCCGGAGTAGAAGCGGTTGTTCGGCGGGGCCACGTCGCCGCCATAGCCCTGCACATAGCTCAACTGCGCGCGCACGCCCAGCACATTGCGCCCGGCTGCCGATGGAATCAGATAGTGCATCGGGATGAACTCTTTGTAGGCCACCATCGGCGCGATATAGCGCACGTTGCCCCAAATGCCGGAGGTCTGCAAAACCGCCGAGAATTCCCGGCCCGTGCGCGGGCGCATCGGGTTGTTGATGGTGTTATAGCTGTAGCTGAACGAGGCCAGGCTGTTGACGATGCCTGCCAGCGCATTGGAGCCCTGAATGCCCGACCGGAAGCTGATGGTCTGGAAATAGGTCTGCGAGGCGGTCGAGAAGGTGGTAATCGACGACTTGCTCAACGAATAGGTAAAGCCCAGGCGCTGGAAAGCGTGCCGCTTGAGCGGATAGCTGGCCGAAACATTGAAGCCCGTGGCGGCCTGATTGTAGTTCTGCGTCATCGACTGCTGCGCCGCGGTCATGATCGCCGACGCGCCAGTGGACGCCTGATAGTTCTTGGCCGCGTTGAAGTCCTGTTTGTTGTTGAAGATCTGAAAGCCAAGATTGAGCGGGCGATTGTGCACATAGGGCTGCGAGAAGCCGAATGTAAATGTGCGATTCGTGCTGCCCAGGTTGGCTTGCAAACTGAGTGTTTCGCCCAATCCAAGGAAGTTATTGGTTGAGTAGTTTACGCCCAGGAACGCGCCCGACATTCCGCTCATGCCGCCGTTCATGCCAATCGAGTTCTTGCCCTTTTCTTTCACCTTCAGCAGAAGGTCCACGGTGCCAGCCTCGGCATCCTGGTGGGCTTCCGAGTCCTGCTCCACTTTGAGCGGCTCAAAGTACTCGAGCTGATTCAAGCGCAACAGGCTGTACTCCCAGAGGTGCGAGTTGTAGACCTGCCCCTCCTCCAGCATCAGTTCGCGGCGAATGACCTTGTCGCGAGTAATCGTGTTGCCCTGAAACTCGATGCGCGAGACATAAAAAGGCTTGCCTTCGTCGATATCGACAGTGAGCGAGACCGTCTTTTTCTGCTCGTCGAAGACCGGCTTGGGGATGGCGCCGAAATTGATGTAGCCCGCCTGCCCGTAGGCCTTCTTGAGATTCTCCAAGCCCTTGCCAACCAGCGTGGCGTTAAACCAATCGCCGTCCCTGACCGCGAAGGTGGAGCGCAGAGCTCTTTCATTGCGGAACGCCTTGTTGCCGGTGAAGGTGATCGTCCCCAGGCGGTAGCGCGCGCCCTCTTCGACGGGCATCAGAATATCAATGCGCTTGCCTTTGTTCGGCCGGAAGGTGAACCAGTTCAAGCCGCCCTGGTCGCGAATCTGCGTCTTGGGCTCCTCGATCGCGGCGGTGTAGTAGCCCTTGTCGCGATAGGCCTGGCGCACGCGCTCGGTATCCTCTTCCAGCTTGTTGGCATCGAAGGTCTGGGAAAAGAGATTCTCCAGGAAAATCGAATAGGGAATGCCAATGGGCTTCAGGTTCTTCATCGAGCGGCGCAATACCAAACTGTTGATGTGCTGGTTGCCGGCGAATTTGATCTCGCCCACCTTGACCGTGGGGCCTTCCTTGATGTTGAAGTTCACCTGCACGGAGGCCGGGGGAATCGTCTTCACCTCGGTCTTGATGGTGGCAAACTGGTGGCCGTGCTCGGACAGAATATCCTTGAGCACCGTCTCCGCCCGCTTGATCTTGGTCGGATCGTACTGGCTTTCAACCGTCAGGCCGACCTTCTCTTTTTTGAAGCGGTCCAGCACGTCGGACTGCGAGACCGCGTTCAACCCTTTGTAGTTGATCTCGCGGATCGTGGGCCTCTCCCGGACAAAAACGTTCAGGATAATCCCCTTCTCAGAGTCCTCGCGCTCGATGCGCAGATCGTCAAAATACGCCGTATTCCACAGCGAATTGAAGTCGCGCTCGATCGAGATCGGGTCGTAGGTGTCGCCGGGATGCGTAAAGAGCCGCGCCAGCACGGTCTCCTTGGGGATGCGCCGGTTGCCGATGACCCGAATTGACTCGATGGTCTGCGGCTGCTGGGCCAAGGCTGCGCCAGCGCTGATCGCCAGCGCCAGCAACAGAATCGTGCGCGCCAGGCGGCTGGTGATCCGCAAGGCGCGGGAGATGGAAATGTGCTTGATCTTCACCGGGCGAGAGCCCTGCGCCGAGCACACGTACTTGTGCGGTCCATAGTTCGCCTTCAGATTCGGCTTCACGGCAAGAATATCGACACCCTCACTGCTGAAAAATCTGATTCTGCATCAGGGAAAGATTGATTATATTGGACCGCGGCCACCCCGCCAAAACGCGGAACGTCCAATCGGTCCGAAAACCAGCTCTCTCCAAAAAAAGTCCCTGCCGCGCATGCCGCCCTCGGACTCGGGCCGTTCCTGATTTCCGTCCCAGCAACCTTCGATGATGACTTGCCGCTGGAGATCCGATTATCAGGAACCCAACCCACAGTCTAACGGACTCCGGCGGGTTATGGCGCTATTTCCGTCACGCCAATCGCACAACATTATTTTTAGACGCTGAACAGAGGCCTATGATCTCCGCGTGGAAGCCGAATTCAGCTTCTTCAGCAAAATATTCTCTATCTTTTTTGCCGGTTATCAAAATTATGTTCTCGCCAAACCGTCGCCGCGAGCCGGTTTCGCCCCAAAGCAAAAACGCGCTTTGGCATGGAGCGCGTAAACTCCGCTCTTTCGCTTCTCTTTGTTTGCTCCCTGCGGTATGATTTTTCATATCTGGTAGACAACCTGGCCTTTTCCGCAAGTCGATCGGGCCTTTGCCGAAGAACCAGGAATGGAGACAGCGGTGCAACGAAATCTTCCCATGATCCTGATCAGGGTCATTATGGGGCTGATGTTCGTGTTTGAGGGCGCCCTCAAGTTTGTCCGCCCCGAGCAATTGGGCGCAGGGCACTTTGCCGCGATTGGCCTTCCCGATCCGCAACTGCTGGCTCCGCTGGTGGGCGGCATCGAGATCCTCGGCGGCGCGGCCATGCTGCTGGATTTCTACGCCGGCGACGCCGCGCTCGCACTGCTGGCAGTCACCGTTACCGCGCTGGTTACCACCAAGATCCCCATTCTGCTGGGCAGGCCTCTGGGGCCGTTCGCGCTCGCGCCGCTGAACGAATACGGCTGGCTGAGCTTTTTCCATGAGGCGCGCACCGATCTGTGCATGATCTTCGTCCTGCTGGCCATTCTCATCCACTCCGGCGTCCGGGTGGGCCGCAGAAGGCGCTGGTATCAGGAAGGCAGCTAGGGCCTCTGATCGAGTTCGTGGATCCCAGGTCTCAAAATCGAGACCTGGGACACCCAATTTTGATCCATCTTCAATTCGCTCCGACTCCGCTGGCGCCACTCTGAGTTTTTCTGTTGATATTTTGTTGAACTTTTGCCGATAAGTAGCTGGAACGGCATAAAAGTCCTTCTTCTGACAGCAGGGCCACAAAAACGCTCTGTCTGACGGCAGAAACGCAGAGCCGCGGAAAGGTCGTTTCCATGTCCTCTATTGCTATTTTCGACGCTACAAGCAACTCAAACAGCGTGTACAACACAACACAGGCAACCACGGCCGACGCCACGCCGCAAGCAGCAACAAAGACGACCACCCCGGCCGCCACAACCTCCAAGGGAGACACGGTCACGCTCTCCGCGGCAGCCCAGGCCAGGGTTCTGCACCAGTCAGGCCAGAGCATAGCCAGTATCGCTTCCGCGCTGGGCACAGACACCAAGACCGTCGACAGTTACCTTGGCATTACGGTCACTGCGGCAATCGACCAGGCACTGAAAGCGGCGGAAGCCGCGGCAACCGCCAAGGCATAACCGCTGGTTGATTCGACACGTCAAACGTGTGATGGCTTCCCACCCCGCCAGAAAAAAAGGCGAAAGGATGGGGCACGGTGTTTGTATTTGAAGCCGGATCAATTGCCTCAATCGAAGCGGTAGGCGCTCAGAGCGGCATCCATCGGCTCGTCGCCGAAGATGCGCGTGCCGGGCGCCTCCGATCCCGCTCCGGCGGCCACCATCAGCGGAATCAGGTGCTCCTCGCGCGGATGCGCATAGGCGGCGAAGGGCGCCTTGCGCCAATCAGTCAACAGAGCCGTGCGCTCCCCAGAGGGCGACTCCGCGGCGCGCGTCAGCCACGCATCGAAAGCACGAGCGCGCTCCCGCGTCTCCGGCTGGAAATATCCGCGCAGATTGTGGAAGCTCATCCCGGAGGCCACGATCAGCACGCCCTCGTCCCGCAAGCTGGACAGAGCGCGGCCCGCCGCCAGATGCAGCGCCGGATCAAGAGAAGCCGCCAGCGAGAGCGTGACCACCGGGATTTGCGCCTCGGGGAAGACCAGTTTGAGCGGCACAAAGACTCCGTGGTCGAAGCCGCGGCTGGCGCTCACGCTGGTCGGCAATCCGGCCTGCCCAAGCAGTTCCGACACGCGCGCGGCCAGCTTCGGCTCACCCGGCGCAGGCCAGGTCAACTGATAGGTGTGCTCGGGGAAGCCATAGTAGTCGTAGATCAGCTCCGGCCGGGCCGCCGCTCCGACCGTGAAAACCGACTCCTCCCAATGGGCGCTGACGGCCAGAATCGCCTTGGGCGGCTCAGGCAACGTGGCCGCAAGGCCCTCAAGAAAGTGTTGCGTGGGCTTCCAGGTGTCGGCCGGGCCCCAAGTCCAATCCATGAAAAAGCACGGTCCCCCGCCGTGAGGAAAATAGATTGCGGGCTGGCGTTGAGACTGTGCATTACGGGTATTTTCCTGAGTCATGGTCGCATCCTCGAAAACTACTTGTTTAAACAACTACCATAAAGATGCGGCTCTTCCGCGGAACGATTCACGCCTTCGGCTCGTCTTCCAGCGGCGCGGCCAGAAAATAAACGTAAATCAGCAAAGCCACGCCGATGAAGGCCGGGATCAAGCCAGCCATGGCCACCTTGAGGCCAATCAGCTTGGGAAGGCCAAGCACCATGCCGAGGCCTATGCCGATATTCATCAAGCCGCCGATCTTCTGCCCTTCACGGCTTCTCACGCGCTTCCGGTATTCATCTTCCCGGAGCATCGCCAGCGCCGCCGCCGCTCCTTCGCCGGAACTTTCCGAGATCCGCCGCAGAGTCTCCGCCTTGTAGTACGCCTCGCGCTCCTTGCGCCGGTTGTCGGACCAGCTTGCGCTGGTAATAAACGTAAACACCGACAGAATCGCCACAATCGGAATCAGCACTCCCAATGTTTCTGTAAGATCGAAATTCATTTCATCCTCCTCGCCCGGGGTTTCTCCCCATGCGCTTGGTAGGACAGAGAGCCCGAGCATCCGGTTGCATAATTTCAGAAAACCGGGCGAACTGCGAGAAAATGCAACCAGAATGAAGCAGGGCCGGTCCTACCCTTTATGGAGGAGCGCCGCTCGGAATGAATGCCCCAATCAGCGCCGAAGCCGATTTGGCCGATGTTGAGCGCGTGCTCGCCGGCGACATTGCCGCCTTCGAGGGGATCGTCCGCCGCTGGCAGAAGCCGCTCGTCAGTATGGCTTGGCGCTACTGCCGAGACCGCGGACGCGCCGAGGAGATGGCCCAGGAAGCATTCATCCGCGCCTGGCGGGGATTGGCCCACTGGCGACACGAATCCAGCTTTTCCACCTGGCTGTTCGCACTGGCCGCCAACGTCTACCGCTCCGAGCTGAAGCGATTCCCGACAGAGACCCTGCCGCTGGACTCGGCGCCCGAGCCCTCCGGCCCCGCATCGCAACACCATGCGCTCCAGGAAAAGTCGTGGCACGAGGCGCTGCACCGCGCCGTCCTGGCGCTGCCCATGCGCTACCGCGAGCCGGTGATTCTCTTCTATTTTCATGAGATGAACGTGGCGACGGCGGCGGCGACCATGGAACTGCCCGAAGGAACCTTGAAAGCTCGCCTCTCCCGTGCGCGGGCGCTCTTGCGACATCGCTTTCCGCACCTCGAAGACGAACACGCCGCAGCGGAGTTTTTCGCATTGAAAGCAGGAAAGGAGGCCGCCCGTTGAAGCCGATCAAAACAATTCGCTCCGCACAGAAGCCCGCTAAGATGAGCCGGGCCGAAAGAATCGAGACCAAAATCGGCCACATTCTGGCAACGGAAGAAGAGTTGCTTCCCTCATCGGGCTTCGTGGCTTCGGTCATGGAGCGCGTTCAGGAGGAGGCCGCCGCGCCGCCGCCAATTCCCTTTCCGTGGAAGCGGGCTATTCCTGGCATTGTGATGGTTGCGGGCGTTTTCGGCTGGGGCGGGTTTGAGCTGATTCATTTGGGTATATCGAAACCCGGTCTGCCCACCCTGAGTTCGCTCACTCTTATCTTGCAGCACTTGCCGGCTGCCGCCGTCGTTTACACCGAGTCGGCCGTCTGGATTTCGCTGGCTCTGGGCGCATCGCTGCTCTCCTGCCTTCTCTCGCGCCGCCTTGCGGGCCGTGGGGGGCTGCTGTAGCCCTGCCTGCCCGGGGAAAAGCCCCCTGAACGGCGGGCAGGCACAGAGCAAGACCCGCATCGAGCGCGATATACTTGGAGCATCCTTGCGCGGTGTTTTTCGTTTCAGCTTTGAGAGCGCCCACCCGCGTGAGGAAGCCGCCTGCGTGAGGGCACTGCTTTCAGCCGCCTCATCGCGATGTGCGGTCTTCTTGGAGAAACAATCTTTGACGATTTCGCATAAGCGTTGGCTGTACGGCTTTTGGCTGATTCTTGTCTGTAGCTTCGCCCTGCTGCACGCCTTTCATCTCAGCGCCGACTTTCCCAACCACACGCCGTGGTTCATGGACTGGGCCAAGTACACCGACGAGGGCTGGTACGGCAACGCCGCCGTACGCGCGCATCTGTTCGGCAACTGGTACATGCCAGGGGACTTCAACCCCGCGCCAGCGGTGCCCGTCTGGCCATTCCTCGAATGGATGCTGTTCTTCTTTACCGGGGTCTCGATCCAGGCCGCGCGTGGGCTGGCCGTGGCTTTCTTCTTCTGCAATCTGCTGTTGAGTTACCTGCTACTACGGGCGAAAAGCCCGCGCTGGGTGGCGCTGACGGCCTTGACACTGCTGGTCACCAGCCCCTTCCTTTACTGCTTCAGTCGGCTGGCCATTCTGGAGCCGATGCTGATTGCCTTCACGCTGACAGCGCTGAACCTGGCGGTCCGCCTGCCCCGGCTGCGCAGGCCAATCTGGGCTTCGATCACCATTGGTTTGCTGTTCACGCTGATGATGCTGACCAAGACCACCGCCGTTTTTCTGCTGCCGGCGCTGGGCTGGGCCATGCTGCTGCCGCTTTGGCACAACCGTAAATTGGCCGCGCGTTGCGTTTTTGCGGCGGTTACCGCTTTTGTCGCCTCCTTTGGCCTGTGGATGGCGCTGGTCATCCACCTTGGCCTACTGGCCGACTTTAAATATCTTTTCTTCATCAACAAATACGACAAGCCGCCGGAGTTTTACTGGCCCGTACTTAGCTTCTGGTGGTCCTTTCACGGCGGGCTGTGGGTGGACCATATTCTGATTCCGCTGGCCTTCGTGGTCATTGTGGGCACAATTCTGGCCGGTGCGGCGCATGAACTCCGTCGGCGTGCTGCCGGGAAGCTTGCGGATGAATCTTCGTCCGTGGGGTGGTCTGCCTTATTGCTTGATCCGGTCTTCGGCGCCTCTGTTTTGGCCATCGCCGGCTATATCCTTTTCATGACCTACCAGAACCATCCCCAGCCACGCTACTTTGCCGTGGTGGCCTTTTTCAGCTTCTTCGTGGTGACGCAGGGGGCTGGAGCGCTGCTGGGCCAGAGCGTTGCCAGGGGAGTCTGGCCGCGCCGCCTGGGCTGGGCCGTGGTTGCGCTCGCCGCCGTGGCCGCAATCTCGAACAGCATCCAGACCCTGAGCTACGCCGCCCATCCGGAATACACCTTTGTCACGGCAGCCCAGCGGCTGACAAGCTATATTGATGCGCACCCCAACGGCAGGCGGCTTCTGGTTTCAATCAGCGGCGATCAGATCACCATGATTTCTCACTTGCCCACGCTGTGCGACGACTTCGGCACGCCCAGTCCCCAGTATCCAGATCTGGTTACCAAGCTGAACCGGTACCAGCCCGGCTGGTGGGCCACATGGAACGACATTGACCCCGGCACCCTCGAGGATCTCCACACGCACTTCTCCCTCGAGCAGGTGGCCAGTTTCCGCGCCCTCGACGACTCGGACCGCAACGTGCTGGTGCTCTTCAAGCTGCGCCCTCTTCCCGGAGACAAGGCGCGCGATTCCGAAAAGCAGAACCTGGGAGTTTCTCTTCCCGGAGACAAAATCGATATTCCGGTCGAGTAGCGGAAGCAGGCCCGCAACGCCGCCTTTTGAAACCGGCACTTCCCGTCCCACGAAGTGCCGAATCAGTGTGACTGCAATCACGCTACAGTCTTGAACCGCAGATGCTATGCTTCTGATGATTACAACCTCGGTCAAAATTGCGGCATTTTCCGGGGGGCTTGCGGTAGGTTACGGCAACTTCAGCTTGGGAGGAATTGTGACTGTTCAGTATGGAATGTGTTTTTTTCTACTTGTGAGTGCACTATCGCTCCTTGTAGCCAGCTTCTTCGCGCGCCAGATCATCGGCTCTGACAAAGGTGCATCGGGGATGCGGAATATCACCGGCGCCATCAAAGGCGCAGCGGCATTGCTGAAGCGCCAGTCCAAGACAGTAGCGGCACTGCTGGGCCTTCTGCTTCCTACGCTTGCTTACGGGCAGGCGGAACACGCAAGCGGCGGCGAAGCCAGCCTGATTCTGCCGGATCTCAAAAGCGTGAGCTTCCTCGGCATCAGCGGATATAACCTTTTCGCGATCGGCCTGCTGTTCTGCGCCGGCGGTCTGCTGTTCGGGCTGGTTATTTACAACCAGTTGAAGAACCTGCCGGTTCATCGCTCGATGCATGAAATTTCCGAGCTGATCTATGAGACCTGCAAAACCTATCTAATCACGCAGGGCAAGTTCATCCTTCTGCTCTGGGCCTTCATCGCGGTCGTGATCGCGCTCTACTTCGGCTGGCTCGCGCCCGTGCCGAACAAGCCGGTGTTCGTTACGCTGCCCATCATCTTGCTGTTCAGCCTGATCGGCATCGCCGGCAGCTACGGCGTGGCGTGGTTCGGCATTCGCGTCAACACCTTTGCCAACTCGCGCACGGCGTTTGCCGGGCTGCGCGGCAAGCCGTATCCCTGCTATGCAATTCCGCTGAAGGCCGGCATGAGCATCGGCATGATGCTGATCTCGGTCGAGCTGCTCATCATGCTCTCCATCTTTTTGGTTATCCCGGGCGATTATGCGGGCGCCTGCTTCATCGGCTTCGCCATTGGCGAGTCGCTCGGCGCCGCTGCCCTGCGTATCGCCGGCGGCATCTTCACCAAGATCGCCGACATTGGCGCCGACCTGATGAAGATCGTCTTCAAGATCAAGGAAGACGATGCACGTAACCCAGGCGTGATCGCCGACTGCACGGGCGACAACGCGGGCGATTCGGTTGGACCCTCGGCCGACGGCTTTGAAACCTACGGCGTCACCGGCGTGGCCCTGATCACCTTCATTCTGCTGGCCGTCCACGACCCGAAGACGCAAGTACAATTGCTGGTCTGGATCTTCGTCATGCGCGTGGCCATGCTGGTGTCGAGCGTGTTCGCGTACTTTATCAACGAGGCCATTGCGCGCGCGAAATACGCCGATTCCGACGAGATGGACTTCGAGAAGCCGTTGACTTCGCTGGTCTGGATCACCTCCATCTTTTCGATCGCGATGTCCTACTTCGTCACCTATCTGATGCTGCCCAATCTCGGCGACGGAACGCTCTGGTGGAAGCTGGCTTCGATCATCTCCTGCGGAACTTTGGCGGGCGCCGTCATTCCTGAACTGGTCAAGGTCTTCACTTCGACCAACTCGAAGCACGTCAAGGATGTCGTCACCTCCGCGCAAGAAGGCGGAGCCTCGCTGGGAATTCTTTCTGGATTCGTCGCCGGCAATATGTCTGCCTACTGGCTGGGACTTTGCATGGTTGCGCTGATGGGCACGGGCTATTTCTTCGCAACAGGCGCCTCCATGGCAACCCTGATGCTGGCTCCGGCCGTCTTCGCCTTTGGCCTGGTCGCCTTTGGCTTCCTGGGCATGGGCCCGGTGACGATCGCCGTCGATTCCTACGGCCCGGTCACCGACAATGCGCAGTCAGTCTACGAGCTGTCGCTGATTGAAAGTGTTCCCAACATCGAAGCCGAGTTGAAGAAGAACTACGGCATCGAGGCGAATTTTGAGCGCGCCAAGTACCTGTTGGAAGCCAACGACGGTGCTGGCAACACCTTCAAGGCCACGGCCAAGCCTGTGCTGATCGGCACGGCTGTGGTCGGCGCAACCACGATGGTCTTCTCGATCATCATGGCCCTGACCGGCGGACTGACCCACAGCGTGGAGAACCTCTCTGTGCTGCATGCGCCCTTCCTGCTCGGCCTGATCTGCGGCGGCGCCATCATCTACTGGTTCACCGGCGCTTCCATCCAGGCAGTCTCGACCGGCGCATATCGCGCGGTCGAGTTCATCAAGGCCAACATCAAGCTGGAAGGCGCGGAGAAGGCCTCGGTCGAAGACAGCAAGAAGGTGGTTGAGATCTGCACGAAGTACGCGCAGAAGGGCATGTTCAACATCTTCCTCGCCGTCTTCTTCGCCACACTGGCCTTCGCGTTCATGGAGCCGTTCCTGTTTATCGGCTACCTGATCTCGATTGCGATTTTCGGCTTGTACCAGGCCATCTTCATGGCCAATGCCGGCGGCGCATGGGACAACGCGAAGAAGATCGTCGAAGTCGATATGCATCAGAAGGGCACGCCCTTGCATGATGCCTGCGTGGTCGGCGACACCGTTGGCGATCCCTTCAAGGACACCTCATCGGTGGCCATGAACCCGATCATCAAGTTCACGACCTTGTTCGGATTGCTGGCAGTCGAGCTTGCCGTATCGCTGACTGCAACCAACCCGATGCTGACCCATGTGCTGGCCGTTGTCTTCTTCCTGATCTCGGTGACCTTCGTCTGGCGGTCATACTACCGGATGAGGATTGGCGGATCACCGATCGAATAACTCCTGTCTTGCTGATTGAATAGAACGCCGCCTGGAAACAGGCGGCGTTTTTTTATGCGCAATGGAGCAACCTAAGTTGCACTCTCTGGTAAATTCTTGGTGGGTCGCCGCTCCTTGATGGTCACGCCAGTTCTCCATACGCTTACGGAAGGGGTCCAGTTTCAGGAAGGATCCGGCGTGGACAGCTTGTCCATTTCTCCTCGCCAACGCGGAAGGCTCTGCGGAAAATTCTTCTGCAAAAATTCAATAAGTTTTTCGCGCACCAGACAGCGCAAATCCCACGCATCGCTGGAGTTCCTTGCGTCCATCAGAGCGCGAAGCTGAACCGAGTGCTCCGTCGCATCGGTAACCTGCAGAGCGCAGACATCCCCCTTCCACAGTTTGCTGGACTCGCAAATCCTTCGCAGTTCCGCCCGCAGTTCATCCATGGGGACGGTATAGTCGGCATACAAAATGGTGTTAGCGAGGATGTGGGAGCCTGTGCGAGTCCAGTTTTCAAACGGGTGATCGAAGAAATAAGAGAGTGGCAGAATGAGCCGGCGCAGGTCCCAGATTCGGACCACCACGTACATGGTTCCAATCTCCTCGATCCATCCCCATTGCCCCTCAACTACCACCACATCTTCCAGGCGAAAAGGCTCAGCAAAAGCGATTTGAACGCCCGCGATGATATTCGACATGGTGCCCTTCATGGCCATGCCAACCACCAGCGTGGCGAGTCCCGCGGAGGCCAAAAGGCTCATGCCAATCTGCTTGATTGCCGGGAAAGTCATCAGCATGACGGACAGGGTAACGATGACCACAAGCACAACCAGAATGCGCCGCAACATCTGGAATTGCGTCTGAACACGCCGTGCGACAAGATTATCGGCAACATCGATTCGATAGCGCTCGGAGAGAACGTCGGAAGCAACGTCAATGAGGAGTACGAAAAACCACGCAAGAGCGGCGATTAGCCCCAAGCCCGTGAGATGCTCAAGGGCTGACGTTGCAACGGGAGGAAAGGCCAGACTGGGTGCAACCGACATAACCGCCAGAAGCGGGAATATCCAACGCGTGGGTCCGCGTCCGTACTTGAGCAGCGACTGCCCCAATACGGCTCCGGTCCGGCGAGCATTCCGCCGCAAAAGCCGAAAAAGAATGCAATGGCCAATCAGCGCAACCAGAATGGCTGTGGCCAGAATGACGACGGACACCAACAGATCATGCCAGTTTTGCGTGATGTATTGAACCATAATGGGATGCATCATAGCAAAGGCTTGCGGTGACTTTTTGAGCGGAATGAGTCACTGCGTCGCGGTGACTTGAGCGCTGTGGTTTCGGGAACCACCGATTCTGTTTTCGCTCCAGCTTGGGAATAGAATGTTTGGCAAAGTTGGCCAAGAATCCTATACTCAGGCTGAGGTGCCTTATGCCGACTCGCAATGTCAGCCTGACCAAGGAACTGGACCAGTTCGTCGCCACCAAGGTGAAGGAAGGGCTCTACGCCAACGCCAGCGAGGTGATGCGGACCGCCCTGCGCCTGCTGGAAAAGGAAGAGCGGGAGTACGAGGAGAAGATGGCCGTGCTCCGTGCGGCCATTGATGAGGGGCTCGCCAGCGGTGTAGCTGAGCCGGGAGTCTTTGAACGGCTCGATGCTTACATTGAAGAGCTGGCAGCGGAAGAGGCTGCAGGAGAGAACGAGTGCCGGCATATAGCGTAGCGAGGCTCGCGGTATCCGACCTCAAATCGATCCTTCGCTACACCATGAAGAACTGGGGAAGAGCCCAGGCCGCGCGGTACAAACAGGAGCTCCAGGATGGCTTTCTGCTCCTGGCCGAAAATCGCTCACTCAGCCGAAACTGCGATTCGATTCATCCCGGTCTGCGCCGCTTTGAGATTGGCAAGCACGTTGTGTTTTATATCCAGGAGCCTGGCGGAGTGCTGATCGTCCGCGTCCTGCATCAGCAAATGGTTCCGGCCAGCTTCCTCTTCGAGCCGTAACGGCCTGCGCGGCTCTTCCGCCTCTTCCCCATGCTCGATTCACCGCGCAAGAGAATCGGCTCTGCGAAAATCCGTCCCCTATTCTCCACAACTGCACAGAGTTTTCGTCCCAAATGCACTGCTTCTGCGCCTTGTTCCCGGCCCCGGCGAGGACTACGCTTGAGGTTGGGATGAGCGCCGAGGCAGCCTTCGGGGGCTGCACTGAAGCTGAGGCAGATTGGCGGTCCGAAACCCGCATCGGACAAGGGCGTTTGGAGCTTTCCACAGGCATTCTCCTTTGTTTGGAAAATGGGTGCCCGGAACGGCCACAAAATACAAGATATAGTGGTTTTTTCTTGACTTGTACCATAGACAGGGGTATTTTTTCACTTGCGGCACTAAACGGATTGCAAGCAACCCTATGTGAATTTTCCACAGGAAGCCGCTGAGACAAACAAGCTCGCGGTCATTTTCAATCCCACGCTTTCCGTTGTTTTGACAGAGATTTTTTCTCCGACTCCCTCCTGGCCGCCAAGGCGCCGGACCGAGCCGGAGCTTCACCGTTCTTGCAAGATCGAAAGGGTTCTATGAACGAAGTTGAGTCCAAAAATTCCGCCAATGCCCCCCAGGCCGCCAACGCCCAGCGGGGACTCATTTTTACGCGCCGCTTCAGCACCGAGGGCATCAGCCCGTATGACGAGGTGAAGTGGGAGAAGCGTACAGCATCGCTGACCGACAAGGACGGCAACACCATCTTCCAGCAGGAGGACGTCGAGGTTCCGGCCGACTGGTCGATGACCGCGACCAACATTGTGGCCTCGAAGTATCTGCACGGCAAGCTGGGCACAGCGGAGCGTGAGACCGGGGCGAGACAACTGATCAGCCGTGTGGCAGAGACGGTCCGCGCATGGGGCCTGTCGGAAGGCTATTTTGCCACGGTGGAGGATGCGGACATCTTCCACGACGAGCTGACGCACATGCTGCTGACCCAGAAGGTGGCCTTCAACTCCCCGGTCTGGTTCAACGTGGGCTGCGACCGCCTGGAACCCGATGCCAAAGGCGAGAACTGGCACTGGGATCCGGCCACGGGCGGCATACAGTGCGGCGCGACCGGCTACAAGAATCCGCAGTGCTCGGCCTGCTTCATCAACTCCGTTGAGGATTCGATGGCGGGCATCATGGAGCTGGCCAGGACCGAAGCCCTGCTGTTCAAATTCGGCTCGGGGACGGGCACGAATTTCAGTTCCCTGCGCTCCAGCCAGGAATCGGTCTCGGGCGGCGGCACGGCCTCGGGGCCGCTCAGCTTCATGCGCGGCTTTGACGCCTTTGCCGGAGTCATCAAGTCCGGCGGCAAGACCCGCCGCGCGGCCAAGATGGCGATTTTGAATGTGGACCACCCGGACATCATGGACTTCATCGGCTGCAAGGCCAAGGAAGAAGCCAAGGCCTTCGCGCTGGTCCGCGAGGGCTATGACGGCTCGGGGCCGGATTCGGAAGCCTACTCGTCGATCTTCTTCCAGAACGCCAACAACTCAGTCCGCGTCAGCGACGAGTTCATGCAAGCATGCGAGGACGACGGCGACTTTACCACCTACACGGTGAACGGCCATAAGCCGGTGAAGACCTACAAGGCCCGCGAGATCATGCACAAGATCAGCGATGCGGCCTGGGCCTGCGGCGACCCCGGGATGCAGTTCGACACGACCATCAACAAGTGGCACACCTGCAAGAACTCGGCCCGCATCAATGCGTCGAACCCCTGCTCGGAGTACATGTTTCTGGACAACTCGGCCTGCAACCTGGCCAGCCTGAACCTGATGAAGTACGTCACCCCGTCGGGCGGTTTTGACATCCCCAGCTACCGGCACTCGATCTCGGTCATCATCACGGCCATGGAAATTCTGGTAGACAACTCGGGCTACCCGACCGAGTCCATCTCCCGCAATTCGCATGACTACCGTCCGCTGGGCCTCGGCTACGCCAATCTGGGCGCGCTGCTGATGGCTTCCGGCCTGCCCTATGATTCGGCTGCCGGACGCGACCTGGCCGGTGCGCTGACCGCCATTCTGTGCGGTCAGGCTTACCTGCAATCGGCCATCATTGCGGCCAACTGCCCGTCGATTCCCTCGGCCACGCCGCTGACCGCCCATGCGGATCACCAGGGCGGCGCCTGCCCCGGCTTCTACATCAACCGCGAGCCTTTCCTTGACGTGATCCGCATGCACCGCGCCGAAGTCAACAATATCGGCACATCGCGGCAGAGCGGCGAGCCGTTTGCCGTGCCGCAGCTCGATGCCCTCATCGACGCCAGCCGCGAAGCCTGGGACAGCGCCCTGCTCTACGGCGAACGCTACGGCTACCGCAACTCCCAGGTCACGGTGCTGGCTCCGACCGGCACCATCGGCTTCATGATGGATTGCGACACGACCGGCATCGAGCCCGATCTGGCGCTGGTCAAGTACAAGAAACTGGTCGGCGGCGGCATGATCAAGATCGTCAACAACACCGTGCCCGCGGCGCTATTCAAGCTCGGCTACTCGGACGACGAGGTCAACGCCATCGTCAGCTACATCGACGCCACCGGCACCATCGAGGGCGCTCCCGCCATCAAGCCCGAGCACCTGTCCGTCTTCGATTGCAGCTTCAAGCCCGCCAAGGGCACGCGCTCGATCCACTACATGGGCCACGTCAAGATGATGGCCGCCGCGCAGCCGTTTCTCTCCGGCGCGATTTCGAAGACCGTCAACCTGCCCCACGAGGCCACAGTCGACGACGTGGCCGAGGTTTACGCTGAGAGCTGGCGCGAGGGCATCAAGGCCGTGGCCATCTACCGCGACGGCTCCAAGGGGACCCAGCCGCTGAATGTCAGCATGGACGCCAAGCGCGAGCCCACGACGCTGGACACCGCCGGCAGCCGCGTGCTGGCCAAGCTGGCCGCCGGCGAACCTGCCAACGAAGCCGACCTGAAGGAATTGAAGGCCAAGACCGGCGAAAGGCTGGAAGTCACAGCCAAGTCGCTTCTTGCCTCTGCCGCCACCTTCGAGCGTGCGTTGCAGAAGATCGCCAAGACCACCGCGGAGCCCGAGCTTCAACTCTCGGCTGACAGCCCCGAAGCGCAGGATCTAAACGGCCCGCCGCGCGCCGTTCGCCACAGGTTGCCGGCCGAACGCAACGCGGTCACTCACAAGTTCTCCATTGCCGGACATGAGGGCTACATCACGGTCGGTCTCTACCCCACCGGACAGCCGGGCGAAATCTTCATCAAGATGGCCAAGGAGGGTTCCACCATCTCCGGACTGATGGACTCGTTCGCAACGTCCGTCTCAATCGCCCTGCAACACGGCGTGCCACTGAAGGTTCTCTGCGAGAAGTTCGCCCACACGCGCTTCGAGCCCTCCGGCTGGACCGGCAACGAGCAGATCGGCTACGCCAAGAGCCTGATGGATTACATCTTCCGCTGGCTCCATCTGCGCTTCCTTGAAGGCGAACAACTGGCGCTGTTTGCTGGCATGGCTCCGCAGTCCCAGCAACTCCCCAACTCGCCCAGTCTGCTCTCTGAGGACGAGCCGGAAAACTCGCTCTCGCAAGACCATCTGGACCAACTGGCCGAACAGGTTGCCAAGCGGCTGAACAAGGTCAGCAGTCAGCCTGGAACGGACAAAAACGAAACCAATCTTCGCGGCTTGGCGGATGCGATTGCGGCCAATTCAGAAACGCTTCCCGGCATCAGTGCGGAGAAAATTGCGGCATCGGGAGTGTCCCCTGCTCCGAGCAGCATCTTCCATGCCACCGACGCCATGAGCGATATGTACGAGATGGGCGATGCGCCCAGTTGCTCGGTCTGCGGCGCCATTATGGTCCGCAACGGCAGTTGCTACCGCTGCATGGAGTGCGGCTCCACCAGCGGGTGTAGCTAGAGCCCGGCTGACTCGCGCAGAAAAGAAGGCGCATATTCTGGTTGCGGCAACCAGGATATACGCCTTCAGTGTGTCAGGGCATTTCTACCGTTTCGGTAAGGCTAAATTCATGGTTTCCCATCCATTTCACAAAGAACGTGAAATGGATGGGGCACGAAACATTCATCCATCATCCACGAAAAGGCCAGAGAGCATTTCTACCGTTTCTGACCCGCCAGAGTCATGGACTCCCACCCTTCCATCCACGATTCATGGAAATGCCCCAGGCTACAAAGCCGTACAAACTTCTTCGACGCTATTGATCCGGTCCGCAAGGATCAATCAGGTCTATTCAACATACGGCCAGCCATCCGAATCGAAGCCCAGCCGATTGATGCCCAGCGTGGGCGTTCCATTGTTATTGCCATCGTAGTAGTGGTAGACGTACGTGGGCAGTGATTTGGTGCCATCGGTGCCGGTGTCGGTAAAGACGCTGCCGCCGCCGGGGCCATAGACGTTGCCGTGCGAGCTGAGCAGGATGGTGCCGCCGCCCGCGGTCAGCGCGATGCCGCCGCGATCGTAATAGGGTCCGGTAACGGTTGACGAACGGCCCACAATGGTTCGATAGGTGCTGCTGGTGCCATTGCAGCAAGTGTTGATGGGGGCAAAGTAGTAGTAGTAGCCCGTGGTTGGGTAGTAGTAAATGAAGGGGCCTTCCTCGCCGGCTGACCGGTAGGCGATCTTAGTCCAAGTACTGATGGCGCTGGTAGTAGAAACCGGATATGCGTTCGTACCGCTTGAAACGGGGAATCCGATGGTGGCCGTGGATGAGTTACTGCTGGGCGATTGAAGCTCCATCAGATGCGTGCCGTCTTCCCACGAGCCGAAGACCAGCCACCAGTTGCCGCTGGCATCGACGAAGGGCGCTGGATCGATGGCATTCCAAGTGGTTGTGGTGACAAAGTTCCATGCAGTACTGGAAGGCGAAGCACTCGTACCACTAGTCCAGGAAGAGACAACATAGCCCTTGTCTGTCCAGGGTCCGTAAGGAGTGCTAGCGGTGGCTAGTCCAATAACCGCCTCGGCGCCGGTTGAGGGTTCATAGGGAATCGAGTAGTACTGGTAATAGGTGCTGGTACCGCTGTCATACAGCACGTCGGGCGCCCATACATCGGTATTTCCGCCACTGTTATACGACTTGGGTGTTTGCAGCCCGGTCCAGGAAGTGAAGTCAGGACCTATGACGGGGCAGTGGCTATCCGTGGTAAGCCAGCCGGTTCCTTCTGCGGCAGTGCAGGCTCCGGTCGTTCCGGCGGTGCTGGTGGTGTAGGTAAACTTCGCCATATCGGTCGAATAGGCCAGCGTCTGGTGGGTTCCGTAGAGCCAGTATTCATGGGTCGTCGGATCCTGCAGCATATAGGGATCGTGAACATAGATGCCCGTGCCGCTAACGGTGATCGGAGCCGGGTAGGCCGCATTCTTGCTGTCTGTGACGCTCCACTCCTGGCAAGTGCACCCGGTCGCGGTCGAGGAACGCGCCCCCTGATCGATCGTGGCCGACGAAGTGGTTCCCGAGCCGTCATTCTGGAGGTAAAGTCCGCTGTTGACGTTCTTGATCAGATAATTTCCGTCGGTGAGAAGATAGAAATCCCAGAGATGGTCATTGGTGCCGTTATCGGAGTATTGCAATGCCTGCGCCCCGGATGTGGTCGCGGCATTCTGAATGCCCAGAACCTGATGGGTGAGCATATTCTCGACGTTGTATTCGCTGCTACCCATGGGCATGAAATGCCAATAGATATCGTTGGTGGTAACCGTGGACGCTTCCTGTATTACGTTGGCGCTGGCGGTCTGACTCTGCGCACTGATACCCAGAAGCATACTGCTGGCGGCATTCTTCAGCGTGTATGTATCCGTGTCGGCCATCGCGGTCAACGTGCCCATGTCGGCGGTTGTCGTATTTCCGCTGCTGCTACTGCTGCTGGAGCCGCCGCCGCATCCGGCCAACAGGGCTACCGACGAAAGTACAATCCCCAGGCAGAGCTGGCGCTTAATCCTCTTGGCTTGAATCAATCTGTGTTGGATCGGCATCTTCTTCTCGATTTCAGTCCAGCCATGCTGGACAAGGTTCTTTGATTGTCCCGGCCATCCGGCCCTTGTGCTTGCTGACTACAAAACGTGTGCGAGCAGCGTGACACGTCTCGCGCGCGGCATCTTCTTCCAAGGCAGATGCCGCGCGCAAAGTCCTTACTTCGATTCTCCAGTGGTTCCCAGCGACGCATAAGGCCAGCCGTTCTTCCAGGTCAGGGATGAGATTTGCAGCGCGGGCTTTCCCGTGACTGCGTCGTAGGCGTGGAAAACGAGAATGTCGCCTTCGGGCCGTTGCAGAACCGATTCTCCGCCGGGACCAATCCAGCGACTGTTGGGCGCCAGTAGTTGCGTGCCGCCGCCTTTGAGCATTGGCTTGCCGCTTTCATCCACATAGGGGCCTGTAACGTGGAGCGACCGGCCGACCATGGTCCGATAAGTACTGTTCGTGCCGCGGCAGCACAGATCGAACGAGACGAACAGGTAGTAATAGCTGCCATGACGCACGATGAAGGGCGCTTCAATGGCCTGCCAGTCCGCTGGCAGACCGGGTTTAGGCGGCTCGGGATTGGCCGGAGCAACACGCGCCGCCAACGAATAGATTTTTGGATCGGCGGCGGACGGCTTGCCGGTCAGCGGATCGATCCGGCGCATCTTGATGCCACCCCAGAAGCTGCCGAAACTCAGCCAAGGCTGGCCCTTTTCATCGAAGACGATGTTGGGATCGATGGCATTGAAGTTGTCCGCATGTGTTGACTTCAGTACCAAGCCTTCGTCCTTCCATTGGTATTTCGGGCTACGCGCATCGAGCGTCTCATTGGTCGCCAAGGCGATGCCGGAAGTATTCACGCCAAAAGCCGAGTAGGCATAGTACAGATGGTATTTTCCCTGAAAATAAGAGATATCGGGCGCCCACAACTCTTTTGTCGTGGGACTTACTTCGTGAATCCACGCCGGAATCTTGTCGAAGACATGGCCGCACAGCTTCCATGCCAACAGATCATTCGAGCAGCGGATCGGAAACTGGCCATCGCTGGCATTCAAGGTCGTGGCAAAAACGTAGTACGTTTTTCCCTCGCGCGCAATCGAAGGATCGTGCGTGACGGGATAGTCGCCGCTCAAAGTCAGGGCATGAGGCTGCTGACCGGAAAGCCACGGCGCGCAAAGCAGGACGAGTGCAGCGAATTGCAGGCAAATAGAACGCACAGGGGATCTCTTTCTGATGTTAATGGACTTACATTTCAAAGCGAGTCAACCATGCATGATGTTTCCGCATAACTTTACAAATCACTTTTTGTTACAGGACGTAAAGAGATTGGGCGCCTTCAGGGCGCCCAATCTCTTTGTTGCTGGGTTGGTTTACCAAAGGAACTTGGCCGATAGCTGCACATCACGGGGCTGATTCGACTGTGCCGTGGTGTTCAGATTGATGGTGCCGAAGAAGGAAGAAGCGTAGCCGGTATCGTAGCCTACATCCCATGTCGGGTGGTTGAGCGCGTTGTAAGCATCCATGCGGAAATCGATCTTCGTCTTGCTGGTGATGGCGAAGGTCTTGCTCAGGCTCACATCCATCTGCTGATAGCTGGGCTGGCGAATTCCAGGGTAAGAATAGTCCTTCGTCGCGGCATACTGATCCGGACGCACGATGAAGTCCGGATCCCCCAGGGTGCAACCGGCGGTGTACGAACCGGTAGCAAATTCGAGTTGATAGTTGTCGTCCGGGTTATACCTCTCGACGCAATGACCCGCGCCGCGAATGACTGGAACGCCATTCAGGACCTCGCGATGATGGCCAGAGTGCTGCTTCTTGACAACTTCCAGACCAATACCCTCCGGCGTGCCGTTTTGCCAGATGTAGATGGGGCTGAGTGACCAGCCGCCTATAGCCGCATCGACCAGCCGGTTCGAGTTAGCCAGGTAGCTTCTCCCCCTGCCGACCGGCAGATGCCAGACGCCATTGAAGGTATAGCGGTTGGGACGATCTCCCAGATCCAGGAAGTGCAGCGGGATGCGGTAGATTGTGTCCGCATAGCCCCCCTTGTCGGTCAGCTTCGACCGCACATAGGAGCCGTGAAAGGTAAGTGCATTGTTCCAGCGGTGAGTCACCACAAGCTGAACCGAGTTGTAGAAGTTCTCGCCCTGGTTCTGCTCCGCTTGCGTAATATCGCCAAACTCAGGGAATGGACGAGTATAGATACTAGCAGACAGGTACGAGTCGTTGTAGTAGCTGTTGTTGGCTGCGCTGAAGGCGGCTACACCCTTGAAGGGATTGGCAACCCATTCCGGATTCGAGCCATCTGTGGAAGCTTTGATGCAATTCGTGTATGTGGCACCGCTGGCGCCATTTTCCAGATTGCACTGCGAAGCAAATCCCTCGCTGATGTGGTTGATGTTGTCCGAGCTGTCCAGGTGATACCCCTTGCTGCCCACAAAGCTCACGTCCACCGTAGTGTGGGAGTTCAACTGACGCTCGACGCCCAGCGAATAGTTCAGCACGCCCGGCGAGACAAAGTTGCGGTTGGAGACTTGGAAACCCTCGCCCAGATCGGTAGCCAGACCCAGCGTCGCGCCGGTAGGCTTCTGGATGATGGGGAAGGGATTGGCAATGTTCTCGTTCGGCCAGATGGCGTTGTTGTCGCTGGCATCATAGTTGGTGGTCTGATTGAAGCCCTGGTCGTTGCCATAGCCGCTGTAGGTTGAGTAGGACGTACCGATGCCACCACGAACCACTGTCTTGGAATTTACCGCAAAGTTGAAGCCAACGCGCGGTTGAAGGGTCAGCAGATCGAGGTTGAAGAAGGTGCGAGGATTACCATTCACGCCCGCATAGCTGTTTCCGCCCAACAGCGTAACGCCGGTTGGAAGATTGGCGGCAACCGTTGCATTGACCGGGTTGATGCTGGTGGTGTCAAAGTCGGTCACGGTCTGATTGTGACGTTCCTTGGGCGGGAACTGTAGATCGTAGCGCACGCCCAGATTCACCGTCAGCCTCTTGGTAACCTTCCAGTCATCCTGAAGGTACGTGCCCAAGTACGGGAAGCTGACATTGAGTTTGTCATCATCGTTAACATATCCGCTATCGGCCGTTCCCGTCAGCAGCGAGGCCCAGGAATTGCCTTCCGCCCAGCCACCCCAGTACCACCAGTGTGCCTGAGTCCACTGACGAGCTACGTACAGTTCGCCCGACGACATACCCGCCTGGAAGGCAGAGTTATGCATCAGACGATAGTCGATGCCGATCTTGACCGTGTGTGCGCCGTGCAGCCACGTCAGTGTAGGCAGGCCACCCACGGAGTTGGTGATGGTTTCGCGGGGGCCGCTGGTGGCGCCCAGGTATGTATACTCGCTCAACTTAATCTCGGGAAATGTCGACATCGGCATATCCGTGTTGTAGGAGGAAGGCCATCCAAGGTTGGTCAGGTCGAAGGGCGTGTCTCCAAACTTCTGGTTGTCCACGTAACGGTTGTAGGAAAGGTGGAAGTCCAGAAGCAAGGTGGGACTGAAGGTGTGGGTCCAGTCCGCGGAGAAGGAGTCATTCTGACGAATCAGATCCAGTCCTTCTTTCGCTGCTCCAGGAATACCGTTATAGGGGTCATATTCGAAGTGCTTGTTCCACAGGAAACGCAGATAGGCTTTGTCTTTCGGACCAAAGTTATGATCCACCCGCGCTACCACGCTCTTGTTGGTGTCGTGCTCTTGAACCTGAGCAAGATGGTTCTCCAAGCCCCAGTTCAGCGTCGCCGGAGTCGTGTAGTTGGGCTTGGGTGAGTAGCTGAGAATCTTCTGTGCCGCCGTATTCAATCTGTCTTTGGGAATGATGTTGCCCGTAAAGGGTTGGCGAGAAGTGCCGACACCATTGACATCAGGTCCGTTAAACGTATGGTTGTCATAGATGGTGGTGGGCAGATTGCAATTGCAGGTGCCGTCATAGTAGTAATCGGCACTGAAATCGCCTGTTTCCGCGACCGTCTGCGTCGTCGATCCAGGGCTCATAGGCAGAACCGAGTCCAGGTAGGTTTGCGGAGATCCGCTGCGGTAACCTTCGTATTGCAAGGTGAAAAACGTCTTGTCCGTGCCGTTGTAGAAATGCGGAACCCTCACCGGACCGTCGGCCTCGAAGCCATACTGATCCACCCAGGATTTGCCCTTGGCGGCGCCAGTGAAATCCGCGAAATGTGAATTGGCACGCAGCCACGTGCGGCGCATGTTCTCGAAGATCTGGCCGTGATTGTTGTTGGTGCCATACTTGGTCACCATGTCAAAGACCGCGCCGCCCGTGTGGCCGTACTGCGCATCATAGGGGTTGGTGATGATTCTCATTTCGGCAATGGAAGCCGCGGGCGGAGCAGCCGCAATGCTTCTGGCTCCCCAGGCAACCGCATTGTCGGGCGTGCCGTCAATCTGGAAGTCGTTGCCATCGGCCGCCTGGCCGTTGGCCGAAAAGAGGTTCATGTTGTAGTTGTCAAAAGGACGCTGCCACTGCTGCTGACCGCTGTAGATCACGCCGGGTTGCGTGGCTGCAATGCTCAGGGGGTTGTTGCCGTTCAGTGGTGCATTTTCGATTTCTTCTGCGTTGAAGACCTCGCCACGATCAGGTTTACTTTGATCAAGTTGAACCTCATCGGCGTATACCGTTACATTCTCCTTATCCGATCCAGGCTTGAGAGACAAATTCACTGTAACCGTCGCGTCCAATACCAAATGAACGGCGTTTTCGGTCGCAGTGCCAAATCCGGGAGCGGTCGCTGATACATCGTAAAGACCTGACCGAATATTGGTGAACGTATAGTCACCTGTTGAGGTTGTAGCCGTTACGACGCTCTGGTTGGTTAGTTCGTTGCGCGCCGTGATGGTGGCCTTGGGAATCACGGCGCCGGTTTGATCGGTGATCCGGCCCGTAATACGCGTTACCGTCTGCCCACTAGCCGTGAAGGAAAAAACCATGGCCAGGAGGAAAAGCAGAGTTGAGCTCCAGACGAGTTTTGGTACTGCAAAACAATTGTGTGTTCTCACATTAGCCTCACTTTTTCACTAAAAAAATAAATAGACGTCGTTTACCCATGCTTTCGGGTAGTGACAGATTTGAAGAATTTCGCGGATTTCCACGAATCCTGTCAGCCTCTGCCGCAAATCTCCCGTTCTTATCCAGAATACGTTCACTTGACCGTCAGCGTTTACGCTGTCTACACTGATACCCACAATCGAGTAAGCGTTATCCGGAAACCGCGGAAGACTGAACGCGTCTGTTTGTAAAGCGTGTCAATTGCACCACGCACGTCATACGTCTGTAATGCTATTAACGGTTTAAGAAGGACGTTATGAACGTTTGTTGGTAGTTTTCTCTTTGTTTTCTTTTGGTTGGCAAAGAACTTCAATCGGCATTTTCTACTCGTCCCGGTCACGTTTGTTGCAATGATGCTATAGTCCTCAAAGGAAATTCACATGTTCACAGCCAATCCATCTTCCGCGCAGGAAATCCTCAAGCCCCAACAGGCTGGATTGGTGCGCCAGCACCTGAAAGAGGTGCTGGCAAGCAAGGCATTTGCGGGAAGCAAGCGCACCCAGGATTTTCTTCGTCTGATCGTCGAACATGCCCTCCGGGGAGAAGCCGATAGCCTGCGGGAGCGAATGATCGGCGTAGAGATGTTCGGGCGCCCGATCGACTACGACACGGGAAGCGATTCGGTGGTCCGCGTCAAAGCCACCGAAGTCCGCAAGCGCTTGGCACAGTTCTACTTGGAAGCCGGTGGGAAGCAGGAAGTCCGCATCGAGCTTCTCAGTGGCTCCTATATGCCGCGGTTTGTCTTTGAGCAGCTTCCGCCCGCCGCGCCGAAGTCTGGCGAAATGGCTTCTACGAACGTGAAGCAGCCAGCACTTGCTTCGGAAAAAGAAGCATTGTCAAGCGTTTCGGCGCGAAACTGGCGCCATCCGGCCCGCCTTGCGGCAGGGATCGCGCTGGGAATGCTCCTGCTTGCGCTCCTCGGCTATGCCGGTTTCCAGTGGTGGAGCAGCAACTACGGCGCCGGGCGGCCGATCCGTTCGATTGCCATCCTGCCTCTGGAAAACCTCTCGGGCGACTCGTCGCAGGAGTATTTCGCGGACGGCATGACGGAAGAGCTGATTAACGACCTGGGGCAGGTTTCGACGCTGCGCGTCATCTCCCTGACCTCGTCGATGAGCTACAAGGGCACCAAGAAGAAACTGCCCGAGATTGCCCGAGAGTTGTCGGTGGACGGGATCGTGGAGGGCGGCGTGGAGCACGATGGCAATCAGGTGCGGATCAGCGCCCAATTGATCGATGCCCGCACCGACCGTCCCATCTGGGCCCACACATATGTTCGCGACATGACCAACGTCCTGGCGCAGCAGGGCGAAGTGGCGCAAGCCATCGCCGATGAGATCAGCACCAAGGTGACGCCGCAGCAGCAGGCGCGCCTTGCCCGCCAGCGATCCTTCGACCCCACAGCGCAGGATTTGTACCTGCACGGCATGGTCCAGTTGAATGCCGACAATTGCCACAGCGCCATCGATTACCTGCAAAGGGCCCTTGCCATAAGTCCCAGGCACGCGCCCTCACACGCCGCCCTGGCCGCTTGTTACGGCCGCCTCGGCGAATCCGGCCAAATGGCTTATCAGGCAGCATTCTCCCGGCAGAAAGCCGAAGCCTACAAGGCGATCGAACTGGATGACTCGCTGCCCGAGGGCCATGCCGAACTGGCCAATGCCGAGATGACGCTGGACTGGGATTGGGCGGCGGCGGCCACGCAGTTCCACCGGGCACTGGAACTCAATCCAAATTCAGCGCCTCTGCATGAGCGATACGCGTTTTACCTGGTGCGCACCGGCCAGTTGCGCGAAGCCCTGGCGGAGGTGCAGCGCGGCGTGGACCTGGATCCAGCCTCGGCGCGCACCTTCCATAATCAGGGATTCATCTACTATTATTCCCGCCAGTATGACCAGGCCCTGGCGCTGATTCAAACGGTTCACTCGCTGGACTTCAACCTTCCCGACTGGAATTTTCTCTGGGGCGATGTCTATGCGGCAAAGGGGATGTACCCCGACTCCATCCGGGAATTCATCAAGTCCGGCAACAGCCCCTATTCTCTGGGGCATCTGGGCAACGTGTATGCTCGCGCGGGCCAGCAGGACGCAGCCCTGAAAACGATCGCGCAACTCAATGAGTTCGTTCGCAGGGACGGCGTGGGGCGCTACGAAATCGCGCTCGTCTATATCGGGCTGGGGCGGAAGCAGGATGCCTTCAAATGGCTGGAGGCGGCGTATCAGGCGCATGATGTGGGATTGCTTTACCTGAAGGTCGATCCCTCACTTGCCCCCTTGCGCTCCGATCCGCGCTTTGACGACCTGGTGCGCCGCGTCGGCCTCGCAAAATAGTCCAAGAGTCTGGTCCTGAGGTGCCGTCGGCTGTTCATATCAAGCATCCGGCAGGCGGAGATGGTGATGCCCGTACCTTGAGCTGAACCCGGCAATTCGAGGGATTGTTATACTTAGGTATGTCGTCCCTCTCTGGCGTAAGCGAATTGCCGGCTTCCAGTTGGCGCGAAATTCCCTTCAACTACACATCGGCCGACGATCGTCAGGCGATTGCCTTTCTGCTCGGTCCCGAGACGGTGCGCGTTCTGAACGAGCTTCGCAGCGCGCGCGTCACGGGCCGCTCGGCGCGGCGCCTGATGCGCATTTTTGGCGACGTGCTGATTCATCGCCGCAATCCGTATCTCTTCCAGGAGCTGGTCGACTCCGCATCCAGACGGCGGCGTTTTTTTGAAAACAGCGCCAAAGAGTTGAAGGCCATTGCCGTGGGGGCAAAGGGCGACCAGCGCGTGCTTGACACGCTGGATCGGTGCCGGAAGCTGATGGCGGAGTTTCAGTGCGATGTGGAGAGCGCTCCGGAGTTGCGCAATCGCATCAAGCGCGAGCTGGGCGCGATTGTTGGCGGCGGCAACGTCCTTTTCGATCCTTTCTCGCTGGTTTCTCACGCCACGGACGCCACGGACTGGCGCCTGTTCCTACCTCTGGCCGTGGTAACGCCGGACGCGGAAGCGCAAGTGGCGCCGCTGTTGGCAGCCATCGGGCGCCTGAGCTTGAAGGCCATTCCGCGCGGGGCCGGTACGGGCCTGACCGGTGGCGCGGTGCCGTTGCGCTCGGGCTGCGTGGTGGTCAATTCCGAAAGGCTCAACCACATTCGCGGCATCAGCCAGCAGGATTTTCAACTGGCGGATGAACGCACGGTTCCTTCCAACGTGATGGAAGTGGAAGCTGGCGTGGTGACGGAAAGCGCTATGGAATACGCCAGCGAGCGGGGTCTGGTGTTTGCCACCGACCCCACCAGCTCATGGGCCAGCACGGTGGGCGGCAACATAGCGGAAAACGCGGGCGGCAAACAGGCCGTGCGCTGGGGCACATGCATCGACAACCTGCTGGAGTGGCGGATGGCGATGCCCAGCGGCCAACGCTGGACCGTGCGGCGCACCAATCACCAGTTGCGTAAGATTCTGCCGCAGGACGTGGTGATGTTTGACGTTCTGGACGAGGACCAGGATGCGCTCGTCAAGCGGATTGAGCTGCGCGGCACGGAGATTCGCAAGAACGGCCTCTGGAAAGACATTACGAACAAGGCGCTGGGCGGGCTGCCCGGAATGCAGAAGGAGGGCACGGACGGCGTCATTACCTCGGCCCAATTTGTGCTTTATCCGGAGTACAAGGCAAAGCAGACTTTGTGTCTGGAATTCTTTGGGCCGGATTTCGATGAGGCCAGCCGCGTCATTGTCGAACTGTCACGCGCCTTTCCGCTGCCCGCTGATGGCGAGGAAGCGCTGTTGGCGCTGGAGCATTTCGACGACGAATATATCCGCGCCATCGGCTACAAGGTAAAAGCCGCGCGCGCGCAGACGCCGCGCGCGGTGCTGCTGATCGATGTGGGCGGCGATACGGCGGAGCTGGCTGGCCGCGGCGTGGAACGGATTCGCGCGTTGCTCGAGCAGCACTCGAACACCATTCTGTTTGTCGCTCGCGATGCTGCCGAGGCGGTGCGTTTCTGGGCAGATCGCAAGAAACTGGGCGCAATCGCCAGCCGCACCAATGCCTTCAAAATGAACGAAGACATCGTCCTCCCGCTGGAGGCGCTGGCCGAATTCACGCACTTTCTCGACGACGTCAACATTGAAGAAGAACGCCATTCGCAACTCTTGTTTGCCCAGCGCGCGGAAGAGATTCTGACAACACCCGCCGACAACGAAGACGCTGAAGAATTTGCCACGCAGGTTCCAGCGCGCGTCGCGCTCTGCGCAGAATTCTGCGAGCGGGTGCAGAATCTCGATGCGAAGACGCTGCGTTCGCTCACCGTGCTGCAGGATTTCCGTCACGATCTGGAAAGGCTATTGCGCGGCTACCCGGCGGTGCTGGACGCGCTGAAACGCGCACACCATGAAGTTCGCGATCGCCGCATCGTGCTGGCCACGCATATGCACGCCGGAGACGGCAACGTGCACGTCAACGTGCCGGTTCTATCCAACGATCAGCCGATGCTGGGACGCGCCTACAAGCGGATCGACGAGGTTATGGCCAAGGTGATTGCGCTGGGCGGCGTGGTCTCCGGCGAGCACGGCATCGGCATTACCAAGCTGAAGTATCTGGAACCGGAACGCATCAAGGAGTTGACGGCTTATCGCCGCGAGGTGGATCCCGGCGGCCTGATGAATCCCGGCAAGCTGGAAGATTACGAGGCGCTCGACTACATCTTTACGCCCTCGTTCAACCTGCTGGAACTGGAAGCGCGCATTCTTCAGCACGGCCAGTTGGAAGAGCTTTCGCACAAGATTGCGCACTGCGTCCGCTGCGGAAAATGCAAGCCTAATTGCTGCGTCTACTATCCTGGGCGCGGTATGTTCTTCCATCCGCGCAACAAGAATCTGGCCATCGGCTCCTTGATTGAAGCGCTGCTCTACGACGCGCAACGCAAGCTCTCGACCAGCTTTGAATTGCTGACAAAGCTGGAGGAAGTGGCCGACCATTGCACCATCTGCCACAAGTGCCTGCCCGTCTGCCCGGTCGATATCGACACCGGCGAGGTTTCGGTTCTGGAGCGCGAGATCCTTTCCGGCTGGGGATACAAACACACCGCCATTGCGACCAAGCTCTCTTTGAGCTATCTGGACAGCCACTCGCCGGTCTACAACAAGCTCTTTCGCGCCTCCGTCATTCAACTCGGCGGCATGGCGCAGGGCTTGGCCAGCAAGGTTGCGGCACCCTTGCAGCATATCAACGGAGCAGCGCAGTTTTATCCGCTCCAGATGCTGCGTTCCTCGCTTCCCTCTTATCCCGCGAAGACGTTGCGCGACGTGCTGCCGCACTGCGAACCGGATCAGGCGCTGGTCTTTGAGCCCGCATCCGAGGCGAGCGCCGTCGCGGAGCAGAAGACAGTCTTCTATTTTCCTGGGTGTGGTTCCGAGCGGCTTTTCTCCGATGTTTCCATGGCTACGATTCATCTGCTGCTGGAGATGAATACGCGCGTGGTTTTGCCGCCGCCCTTTCTCTGCTGCGGCTTTCCGGCCCACGTCAACGCCAAGACGGCGCAGTACTCGCGCACGGTTCTGCGCGATTCGATTCTGCTGACGCAGATCCGCGAGATGTTTTCCGATCTGGATTTCGATGCCTGCATCGTCACGTGCGGCACCTGCAAGGAAGGCCTTGCGGGAATGGAAGTCCAAAAGCTGTTCAAGCGGATTGTGGATGCGGGAGCCTACATGCTGGAGCGCGGCATGAAGCTCGAAGGCGCGGACCGTTGCCTCTACCATGCGCCCTGCCACGACTCACTGGACGGCAAGGCAACCAGCATCCTGAAGAAACTTGGCGGCTTCGGCAAGATCACGCCGGTGCCGCACTGCTGCTCCGAGGCCGGAACGCTCTCGCTTTCGCGTCCCGACATCAGCGACTCCATGCTGGACCGCAAGCGCGAGGCTTTTACCGAAGTCCTGAACGGCGAGAAGAGCACGGTGCTGACCAACTGCCCATCCTGCCTGCAAGGCCTTGGCCGCCTGACGAACCTTGGCATCAGGCCCTTGCACATCGCCGTCGCACTGGCGGAAAAGCACTCTGGCCCGGAGTGGAAGAAAAAGTTTCTTGCTCAGGCCACCCGCGCCAGTATCGTCAGTTTTTAGAGCGTTTTCGGAATACAGAGCCACTTGCAAAAATCCATTGGAGATTGCAAGAAGTGTCAGGGCACGACTTTAGAGCATTTTCGGAATACATATAGACTTTTCAATGGCGCTGGAAGGTGGCTTTCCCTTCCACCCCAGCGAGCAAAGATCGCTCGCTGGGGACCCGTTGAGGAAAAAGCCGCCCCCCTTTTTTGCCGCCGCACAAACAGCCGGCTGTCGAGGGAATCGTCAGGACGACTGCGGACATTTTTGCTCTAAAAAATAAGGATTTAAGCCTGGTTTCAAACGACTCCGGACGGGATCGGACTTGGGAGTGGTGGCCAGAGACGGGATTGAACCGCCGACGCCGGCCTTTTCAGGGCCGCCTTCCAATCTGCTAAGCGGTTTAGAATCATCGTAAGTTGTTGATGTATAAGGGGAAATCTAGTCCGAGTTGTTGTGCCGTCTGGTGCTAAATGGTATGTATTGGTACCTAGAATGTGTCCGTATTGTGTCCGCGCCTGTCTACGGGGTGAATCGTTCTTCGCTGCAAAGGAACTGTAGCGCCCATCCTCTATGAGCGTCAGATGCGCGAATAGGAAGGCTGTATCCAATGAAAACCGCTGCCCTTCGATTTAACAGGTGAGTTGTTAGCCGTGAGCATGTGTGCTATCTACGGGCTCAACGACTGCCGACTGAAGCCGACCGAGCCGAACTGATCGGGACACCACAGCGAGGGACCGCGATTGGGGTAATGGCGAATAAAAGGGGAATATGGTATTTTCGATAACAGTCTTGCAAGTGTTCTATGCTGGTTGCCTGTCACAGGAATTCAGGCTTTCTTCCTTTACGGAAATCTGGTTTTCCGTTTATACTCCTTTGATGTAGATAACGAAGAGCTAAACATCGTTACGAAGGGAGTTGTTTGCGTCAATGGCCACGCCAAATATTCCAGCACCGCGACCGAAGGGTAAAGAGAAGCCGCCATCATCTGGCGTGCATACGGAAACGTTGAATTTCAAGGTGACGTCCGCGTTCAAGAAAGAGTTCAAGGGGTACGCGGTCAGCCAGGGCATGACGATGGTCGAACTTCTGAAAGAGGGGTTCGAATTGAGCAAACAAACGCGGAAGCAGTAACGCTCGGAGATGGCTCGAATGCCTGAAACAATCGGATCAAGGGTGGCAGAATTCGGCAGGCAAGCCTCGCCCGGCTCTTGGTTTATCTCCAAAGAGGCCGATATTGAGGGGTTGCAGGAATTGCTACCTTATTCGCATTACCTCCGGCAGGCTTGGAGTGAGTTAGGTTTGAGCGGAGTGTTGTGTGTAGATGGTCGCCCAACCGTCTATCTTTGTGAAGCGTCACGCTTCACTCCCGAGCAAAAGCGTCATCATCATCGCTTTGTATGGAACCAGGCTTTAGTTCCATTGCTGGTCTTTATCACGCCGAACCAAGTCGAGGTTCATAGCACGGTGAAGATGCCGGAAAAGGAGACGGCGGGGAAGGACCTGTTCGATAGTGATCCTTCTAGCCTTATTCCAAATCTTGGTCGCATCGCCGAAGCCCTTGAAATTGCGCAATTTGTCCGTTCCATTGAAACCGGCCAATTCTTCCAGGATCACGCCGATTTTTTCCCTCCAGACCAAACTGTGGATAGGTGCCTCCTAAAGAATCTTGTTCAAGCAGCACGCAATTTGAAAGCTGCTGGCTGGGATTTACCACGAGCACACGCTTTGCTGGGACGCGCTTTATTTGTGTCTTTCCTTCACGAACGTGAGTTCATTAAGCCGGATTACTATCCGGCTGGGACAAAGAAACTCCTCGACATATTGAATCAGCCCCGCGTCGACGACATCAAGCGACTGCTCTATCGAGAGTTCTTTCCTCGTCTGAAACGTGAATTCAATGGAACCATGTTTGATATGGCACTGGCGGATGAGGAGCGCCACATCACCAAGGCGCACCTCAAAATTCTGGCAGATTTCCTGGGGCACCAGGATATGGATTCTGGTCAGATGGTGTTGAGCTTCGTGGATTACGATTTTCGGTTTATCCCCGTAGAAATTATCAGTGCCATCTATGAGGAGTTCATGAAAGATGCTGATCTAAAAAAGAAAAGGAATGAAGGGGCCTACTATACACCTCGGCACCTTGCTGAAACGACGCTTCACATCGCTCTCGAAGGTCGCTATTCGGAGGTTCTTCGTTGGCGCGTGCTCGATCCAGCGTGTGGTTCCGGAATTTTTCTTGTTGCGATGTTTAATCTTCTTGCGGAGCAATGGAGGCGGCAGAATTCCACTAGGCGCAGACAAACCAAGGCTCAAGCGATGCTGGAGATTCTCCAAAAGCAGATTCGCGGAGTTGACTTAAATCCTGATGCTTGCCGTATTGCGGCCTTCAGCCTCTATCTAGCGCTCTTCGAGAAACTCAAGCCGATGGATGTCGAGGAATTCAAGCAAAAGGTGAGCCAAGGTCCGTTCTTGCCGGCATTGCTATGGAGTGAAGCCGACCAGATAAGCACTCCGGTTATACTGCGAGGCGATTTCCTGAAGGACACATTGCCCCTGGAAAGCGATTTCGATCTTGTCATCGGGAACCCTCCATGGGAGAGCCGTGGCAAGGAACAGATCGCCTTGCACTTTGCCTTGCGCACAGAACATTGCCTACGCCACGGAGGCGTCGGTTGCCTTTTGCTGCCTTCGACCATTCTTGTGAATCGTAATGGAACGCTCGATGGAGATTGGTTCCGCAAAGTAACTGTAGAGAAGATCGTCCAGCTTGCCGATTTTCGTCGCGTATTGTTTGAGGCTACGCATCCGTGTTTCATCATCCGCTATGTCAGAACGATCCCTACCATGGATCACGTTATCGCCTATGAGACTCCAAAACTGAATCGGTTCGATCGCCGTCAAGGTGTAATAGTCGTTGAACCTGACGATCAAAAATTGGTGCCGCAACGCGACGTATTAGAAGCTGCATTACAAGACCGCCTCCAATCGTTTTGGAGTCAGAAGTTCTGGGGAACGCCACGCGATGAGGCTTTCATGCGTCGATTAAGCTTCTATCCGCCACTTTCGGAGCTAGTGGGTGTTCGCGGACGTCCTAAGCGGTGGCTTGGCGGGACGGGCTTTCAGCCCCATTACGAAAACATTCAGCATAAGCGGTATAAGCCTGTCGATATTCCTTGGCGACTGTCTGAACCCTTTCTGGATGCCAGGGAGCCGTTGGAACTGGTTGTTTTCGACAATCAATTTTCGACGATAGGTCAACGTTTAAGAGAATTAGGTGCTTCCACAAAGAAAGTCCTCTTTGCGCGTCCAGAAGACAATTTCAACCCTCCAATGGTGATCTTGAACGAGGGCTTTACAAAATTCGCCTTTTGCTCGCACCGAGTTTTCTTCCAAAATGCACTTCGTTCAATTTCTGGCCCTGAAATAGACGAAGACCTGCTCCGCTTTCTGACGGCAGTTCTGGATTCTCGTCTAATGCAGTACCTTGCATTCCACTCTGGATCAAGCAACGGCATTGGCCGTGAAAAGCTGCATCTTTACGAGAGCCTTGGTCTACCCTTTCCGCTCCCTGACCATGACCTAGCTCCCTCTCGTGCGAGTGAGATTGTTAAAGAGGCTGCGAGCGTTTTGAAGCAGGTCGAACGTGCGGGGAAAAATGCGACTGCGGAACGAAGGACCTCTATTTTCGCAGAAGCAAAGGAACTACTCGAACCGTTGGTTGAAAATTACTTCTGTGTGACAGATGCAGAGAGAATTCTCATCGAAGACACGCTTTCCTTGAACCAACCTAGTATCCATCGCACCAATCTGGATACTGATATTCCATCGCTTGCCTTTCCAGAACCTGAGGATCGTAAGCGCTACGCCGAAGTTCTTTGCGAAGTTCTTAACCGCCGCGCCAGGAAACATGGCATAAAGATTCATGCAGAAGGGCAGATATCAAAGGCACTAAATCTTATATTTCTGACGGTCATCTTCTCCGATGCGCAAAGGGCATACACAGAAAAGCAGAGCGAAGAGGAACTCTGGGCAGCCCTTAACCGTATTGGTGCGGCTGCGCAGTACGAGAATCGCTCATTCAGCTATCTACGCGGGTTTAGCTACTTCGACTCAGACCGTCTCCATATGCTTAAACCTGCAACGATGCGGAATTGGTCTCGCACTGCTGCCCTCAACGATGCCGATGCCATTTTTGAGCACTTGGTGGGGCGGACAGCATGAGTGGATACATCTACGGTACACTTGAGCCGAAATTTAATCCCTTTGACGATAACTACCTTACCGAGATTCTTGAAGCCGCCGCTGTCGCCTGGAACCGAATGAAACATCCCAGCACCAATGAACTTGAGGATCAAATAACTTTTCGTCTTGCAGGACGAATTGCAAACGATCCGCAATTTTCAGAAATTCCATACGATGTTATTCCACAATGTTGGATTTTGGGCCTGAATGGAGAGAGGCTTGGGCGCTTGGATATTCGCATCAAGCATCGTCACTCGCAACGAGATTATTTTGCTTTCGAGGCAAAGCGATTGCATGTAACTTACCCGAAGGGAAAGTTTTCCACTGAGTATCCAACTTATGCCGGCGAGGAAGGCATGATGGCTTTTGTCGAAGGACAATATTCAACAGGATACTTGGCCGCCGGAATGCTCGGCTATGTCATGGATGGAAAATCTGACAAGGCTTTTAGTGGGTTAAAGAAGCGTATTGAATCTCATCGGACTGCGCTTAAGCTCGTTACAGGCTCTGAGTTTGTGGAGTCTGACCTGCCATACACCGCCACAAACGCGATGACAGGAACTCATTTGGCGGAAACAGAACACGACCTTCAAACACACCGCTTGCGTCTCTTCCATTTAGTGCTTCCTGTCCGCCAGCTGAAAGCCAAGATCAAGAATTAGGTGCAGTTTGTCGTGGTTCAAAGCTACGTGGCTGTTAGTGGCTCAGATTGTCCAAGAACGCGGATGCAGAAGAGGTGCTTGTGACCAGTAAGTGATTCGGGCGCGAGTGCATACGACATTAAGCAATTGGCACTCGATGTTGTAAGCATCCGCAGTGCTTCGGTATGTTACGATGCCACCGATATCAGATTGGCAGCAGACCTTCGTATGCAATCCGATGTTTTCGCTATTCCAGCGCTTAATAAGGATGTTGGCACATTCAACCAGATGGCGATGGCGCTACATTACCACATGTTTCAACCGTGCCTATCCGGTTGACACCCAAGACCCCTATATATAGACTTGTGCCACTTCAGTAAAGGCGGCGCAATCGTGCAAGTGCCTTTTCATCCAACGACTACGGATATTTTCCAACGTGACGATCTGCTATTTCCGCACTCGCTGCGAGAGTTTCAGCGGTTGTTTCCTGAAGATAAGGCATGCGCTGCGTATTTGGAGAGATCGAGATGGCGCAACGGTTTTGCCTGCCCCCACTGTCAAGTGAAGGGCGAGCCTTATCGTTTTGCAAGCCGTCCGTGCGTTCTGCGCTGCCGAAAGTGCCAGAAGGACGTTGGACTGACGGTGGGAACGGTAATGGAGAACAGCCACACGCCCTTGAGTGTCTGGTTCTGGGCAGCCTATCTGATCGCCAGTCAGACGCCGGGCATCTCCGCCGTGCAGTTTCAGAGACAACTGGGGCTCTCCCGTTACGAGACAGCATTCGCGATCTTGCATAAACTCCGCGCTGGCATGGTGCGTCCAGATCAGGACCGCATTGGCGGCAGCGCCGTTGAGCATGTTGAAGTAGATGAGAGCATGGTTGGTGGGCGGACACGTGGCGACGCTATCCGGACTCTGACTCCCCATTTCGAACACAAGCTATTCCTCTCTGCAACTCCTCATAACGGCTATCGGGAAAGTTTTGCATCATTGCTTGAACTTCTCGACAACCAGCGGTTCTCACGTATTGTGCCTGATCGGTCCCAACTTGAGGCGGTGATGGTGCGCAGAATGAAGTCCGAACTCAAGCTCCGTTGGGATGGCAGCCGCCGGTTTGCTGAGCGGATGGTAAAACACCTGGAAGTACCGTATACAGAGGACGAGCGTCTCGCTCATCGTAACCTACAAAAATATTCCGAGTTGCGCCTCAAGAATGCATCCACCGACGGTGAACGGCTGGCAGCAGAATTCGTCCTGAAGCTTCTAAAGAAGCGTCTATTCTCTTCTCCCGCAGCTTTCAGCATCACTCTCGACAAACACATTAAAACCATTACGGGTCCAAAAGGCGCTACCAGTTATGTGCGGGATATTGACGCCTATGAAGACGATTACGCCGATGATGAGGAGTATGAGGCCCAAATAGCCGAGGTTATCGGATCAGCAAGCCAGGCGTTATCGCCGGTGACGAGCGAGGAACGGGGCCTCCTAAAGCAGCTCAGCGAGTATGCGTCCGCTGCCAGTTTGCGGCCTGATTCTAAAGCGAAGACGTTAATTGAGTGGCTGAATCAGGTTCTTAAGCCCGGCGGAAAATGGAATGGGGAGCGCGTGATTCTATTCACCGAATACCGTGCCACTCAAAAATGGTTGTTTGATGTATTGGCTCGTGAAGGCTTTGCTGGAGAAGGTCGACTCGAAATGATCTATGGCGGAATGGACAAGGAGGACCGTGAAAGGATTAAAGCAGCCTTCCAGGCACACCCGAGCCAGTCTACAGTCCGAATCCTCCTGGCAACTGATGCTGCATCTGAAGGCGTGAACCTTCAGAACCATTGCTCCCGGCTTATCCATATTGAGATTCCCTGGAACCCGAACAGAATGGAGCAGCGCAATGGCCGCGTGGATCGGCATGGCCAAAAGGCGGACGAAGTTCACATTCATCATTTTGTTGGCCGCGGTTTCGATTCAGCGAGCACATCCGGCAAAGTCGGCGATTTGGAAGCTGACCTCGAATTTCTGATGCGTGCTGCGCTAAAGGTCGAAACCATACGGGAGGATTTAGGGAAAGTCGGACTGGTTATTGCGAGTCAAGTGGAAGAGGCAATGCTCGGCCGGCGAACCCAACTCGATACCACATGCGCCGAGCAAGAATCCGAACCAGTTCGGCGCATGTTGAAGTTTGATCGAAAGCTCCGCGAGCAACTGGAGAAATTGGCGTCTCAATTGCACGAGACGCAGAATGATCTTCAGCTTACGCCTGAGCATATCGAAAATGTTGTGCGGGTTGGCATGGAGCTTGCAGAACAGCCCGCGCTCATCCCTACCGATGCAGATGGAATTTGGCCTGATCCAACTGGTGTCCGAAAGTCCTGCCCGGTATTCCGACTCCCGGCGCTCTCTGGCAGTTGGGCACAATGTGCTGAGGGTTTAGCTCATCCTCATACCAAAGTTCTCCGGCCAATTGTCTTTGACCCCGCTTTGGCGGCAGGCCGTGATGATGTGGTTCTGGCGCATCTCAATCATCGCTTAGTGCAGATGTGCCTCCGCCTGTTGCGGGCTGAAATCTGGTCACTCGGTAAACAAGCCAAGCATTTGTCCCGTGTTTCCGCTTGCGTTGTTGACGACTCTGCGCTCACTCATCCCGTTGTTGTCGCCCACGGCCGTATCGTCGTGCTAGGTGGGGATAACCAGCGGTTGCATGAAGAGATCATCACGGCGGGCGGTGCTCTTTTAGAAGGGCGGTTCAGCCGTCTGAATGTCGGCGAAACCAAGGCCGCGTTTGAAGCAGCCACCGAAACACCTGTGCCCGCCGCCATTGAGGGACGCTTTCAGGCCCTGTGGCCAAAACAACGCGATGCCCTTCTGGCTGCTTTGGAAGCCCGTAGAGCAGAACGCACGAAGAATCTGGAAAAGAACTTCGAGGAACTGGCTGAGAAGGAAGTGAACAAGCTTCGTTTTGTCATGAACGAATTGCGGCGGTCCATCAAGGAAGAACTCGCTAAAATCGACGATCCTCAAGGCTTTGCGCGCAGCATACGAAGAGTGGCAAGCCAATCCAACAGCGCCGGGCCTGCGACGCGCCTGGATTCTCCATGTGCTCACCAGCCTGCTTGGATACCCGGAAGACCTCATTACTGAAGGCCAAACGCTCCCCGCTGGCTTGGAAGCCAATATTGCCCAAATGGGAGAGACCCTCCGGCCCGATTTCGCTCTCATTGGCCCCAAAAACAGCGAGACCGAAGGGCAGGCACATCTCCTCATTGCTGCTTATCCTTCCAGTCAGAAACTTGATCGACCGCTGGCAGATCGGCATTGGAAAGCAAGTCCCGCCACGCGCATGACTGAGTTGCTTCATGCTGCCGGTGTCCCCCTGGGACTGGTGACAAATGGCGAACACTGGATGCTGGTGTATGCTCCACGGGGCGAAACCTCCGGCTATGCATCCTGGTATGGCGCATTATGGCTGGATGAGCCGATTACTCTGCGAGCGTTTCATTCACTCCTCGGAGTTCGACGGTTCTTTGGCGTCGATGCCGCCAATACGCTGCTCGGACTGCTTAAAGAGAGTGCCTCGGATCAGCAGGAGGTTACCGATCAGCTCGGCTATCAGGTGCGTGAGGCCGTGCAGGTGCTGGTGCAAGCCTTCGACATGCTCGATCAGGACGCCAACCGAACGCTGCTCAAGGGACTGAAAGAAACCGATCTTTACGATTCTGCACTGACGGTCATGATGCGTCTGGTCTTCCTCTTTTCGGCGGAAGAGCGCGGGTTGTTGCATCTGGGCAAGCCGCTATACGACGACAATTACGCCGTGTCCACGCTCATGGAACAGTTGCAGGAGGTTGCCGACCTTAACGGTCCGCAGGTACTTGAGCGCCGGTGCGATGCATGGGCCAGACTTCTGGCGACCTTCCGCGCAGTTCATGGTGGGGTACATCACCAGGATTTGATGATGCCAGCGTACGGCGGATCTCTTTTTGATCCTGACCGCTATCCCTTCCTTGAAGGCCGCGCCGCGGGAACGAAGTGGGCCATGACGCCGGCCGAACTACTGAACATCAACAATCGCGTCGTGCTTCATCTGCTCAGTTCGCTCCAAAGACTGCGCATGAAGGTTCCCGGCGGAGGACCATCGGAGTCCCGACGCATTTCCTTCCGTGCGCTTGGCGTCGAACAAATCGGCCATGTTTATGAGGGTTTGCTGGACCACACAGCGGTTCGCGCAACTGAACCAGTGCTGGGCATTCGGGGCACCCGCGGCAAGGATGCGGAAATTCCTCTCGCCAAGTTGGAAACAATCCTTGCGAAGGGACAAGAGGCACTGGTCGAGTTCCTTCATGACGAAACTGGCCGCACCAACAAAACGATCAAGCGGGCTCTGGACGAGAAGACGCTCAGTGAGGAACACCCGTTGCTCATTGCCTGCGGCCACGATGCTGGTCTTCTTCAGCGCGTTCGTACCTTTGCCGGTCTCATCCGGGAAGACTCTTTTGAGCGACCCATGGTCGTGCTTCCCGGCAGCGTCTACGTCACTGCTGGAACGACACGGCGCAGCACCGGGACGCACTACACGCCGCCTTCGCTTACGGAGCCAATTGTCCAGCATACGCTGGAGCCACTGGTTTATCGCGGGCCGTCAGAGGGTCTGCCACAAAGTGAATGGGGACTCAAGTCACCCAAGGAAATTCTGAGCCTCAAGGTCTGCGACATGGCGATGGGTTCCGGCGCCTTCCTGGTACAGGTGTGCCGATACCTCTCAGAACGGCTGGTCGAATCCTGGGAAAATGAAGAGAAGAAACATCCCAACAAGATTCTTATCACTCCCGAAGGAGGATTTTCTGAAGGGGCGCCCAGCGAACGGCTGATCCCTGTGGATGCTACAGAGCGGCTTGCCATCGCACGGCGCATCGTTGCAGACCGTTGCCTCTATGGCGTGGATATCAATCCAATGGCTGTGGAGATGGCCAAGCTTTCAATGTGGATCATCACGCTCGACGCCAAACGCCCCTTCACTTTCCTGAACCACGCGTTTAAGTGCGGAGACTCGCTGCTAGGCCTGAGTAGCTTTGAGCAACTGGAAGGTTTTAGCCTGCGTCCAGAGGGTGTGAAGCAGGTCGCCTTCAGCACAATGAATCTCTGGCGGCATGTGGAAGAAGCAAAAAGAAAACGCCAATTACTGGAAGCAATGCCATCAGACACGCCCGAGCAGGTTGCCGCTAAAAATGTGCTCTATACGGAATCAGAGGAAGCTGTAGTCAAATTGAAAGCTGCAGGTGACATCCTGATAGGAGTGGAGTTGAAGGGGCTAAATGGTGCAGCTTACGAGGCTGAGCTAGAAGCGGCCGCTGATCGAATGATGTACTACTGGTCCAAGGGATCTGCAGAACTCTGCGATTATGCCAAAAACTGCATCAAAGGGCGTCAGCCTCTTCATTGGCCCTTGATTTTTCCTGAGATTATGGAGCGAGGTGGATTTGATGCATTTGTTGGTAATCCTCCCTTCGTTTTCGGTACGTTGGCGACAACATCCATGGGAGAAGACTACACAAACTTACTTCGTCTCTGTTTTCCTCCCTGGCACGGGAAAGCAGACCTCGTTGTCGGATTCTTTAAGCGGGCTGCGTTAACTCTTAAGGCGAATGGTTTTTTCTCATTTATCGCCACCGCTTCAATTATTAGAGGGGAGTCACTGGAATCCGGACTTAGAAGTCTTGTAGTAAATGGATGGACAATGTATTGCGCTCGGAGCCCCTTCAAATGGCCCGGCACAGCGAATCTCGAAGTAATCAGTACCTCACTTACAAGAGAGTGGGCAGGAATGTATTTTCTTGATGACAAACTTGTGGATGGTATCACGGAAGACCTGAGGCCAGGCGATCCATCCACAAAACATCCTTACGAGCTTTCCACGTTCGGAATTAAGGCTGCGCTTGGGATTAAACTCTGCCCTGCCAATCGTGAGATTGAATATGACAGGTATGTCCGCGAGGAAAGTTTGCTCCCGGAAATTGGGCAATTCTTTGTGCCAGCCATTGGCGGCAGTGATCTCTACGAACTTATTGACCTCGCTCGTGCTCCTCGAGCAGTCGCACCAGAAAAGCTCAAAGCTTTCTTGTCAAATGGAGGCGGGATAAATAGGTCTGGAACAATCACCATTCTTGAACCAAACGCATATTCTCATTCGGCACCAGCCTCGGCGCTTTCAGATGCGCTACAAAGGCATAAATTGGCATTTGCCTGCGGAGAGACTTCGACCATTCTGCGATTCACAAAGGTGCCTTCGACAGGGTGCATATTGAAGCATAAACTGATTGTGTTTCCTTGCGATAGTTGGGGAATGCTTGCAGTTCTGCAATCTGATTTGCATTCCTCTTGGGCATGGCGGTGGGGACTACGCAGAAAGAGCGATCTTGTGTACAGCCCTAAGCGGTGCGCGGCAACGTTTCCTTTACCTTCGGACATTGAAAGTCTAGCAAGAATTGCCGAGCGTTATTATGCTTGCCGGAAGGCTGTAATGGAAGCCCGACAAGAAGGGCTAACTAAGACATATAACCGGTTTCATGATGCCAACGTGCAATTGGAAGATATCGTAGGTCTTCGGGCGATGCACGTTGAGATGGACCAGGATGTTGCTATTGCTTATGGATTTAAGGATCTCGATCTTGGTCACGATTTTCATCAGACTAGGTACGGGATTCGTTTCACCATCAGCGAAACTGCCCGCCGTAAAGTTCTTGATTGTCTGCTCGCTCTGAATCATCAGCGCCACGCCGAGGAAATGGCGGAAGAAATGATCCTCGGTAAGCAACCGAAGGCGACCGGCAAGCGTAGGCGCAAGGCAAAAGCCCACGAAGAAGATGATGCGGTTACTCTATTCAGTAGACTCGGAGACCAGGAATGAGTGAAGACAAAGCCACAGGCCAGGGAGTGATTCTCGCGAACGGAGCCTCGACTAGCGTTGCCAGTGTGCTCGCGACTGCATCGCCTGCCGCGATTCGCGATGAGCTGACCGATATGGTCATCCGCGACCTTCTTGGTCCCGCGGGCGGGCCGGAGGAAGAACTGAGTCGGCACGAGGACCACGCCTATGGCCGCTACTTGGTTGGGATGTTGGCTCCCAAGAGCAGCGAAATCTCTGGCGGAGAGCTCGATGATTTGGCCACCACTGGCGGCGATGAAGGCGAAGAGGGCGCTCCAGACAGCGGCATGCCTCCCGCGGGCACCTATTTCCCCTCTTCGATGGGCATGAGTTTTGTTGTCGCTGCCGAGACTCATGAAATTGTCGTCGAGGCGGAATGGGGCCACTACCAGCGAATCCACAGCACTACCCAGAAGAAGAAGGATGGCAATCCCGCACCAGTATGGAAGCGGCGGTCGGTCGTTATTGAGCCAATGCCTCTTGAACTCAAGAACGGTAATATCGAGCCAATGCCACTGCACGTCGACTATCCCCTGGTGCAGTTGCAGGGGCGGATGCGCCTGACGCAGGACGGCTGGATCGTAACGTTTTTCCTGGTGAATCAACAACCGGAGCGAACGCGGCGTGGCGAACCCAAGGACGAAGTATGGCTGTTTCAACCTAAGATCCGAGTGCGGGGTCCGAAGGGAGAGCCAATCTTTGTCCAACGCAAGGGCGTCACTGCCGACCTGTCCAAGATGGACCCGTTGACGCGTGAAGAGTCTGAGACTCTTGAGATGCTCTACCGGCATCAGCGCGAGTTTGCATGCGGGCATGGAGTAGCCGTTCATGCCACACTGCCGGAGCCACTGGCAGAGCGGGCGACCGCGGTAGAAACTGAGTGGATACCCCGTTTTGATGTACCCCAACAGACTCCGCGCTCCCAAGCTGACGACGAGAACCTGCATGGTCTGATCCTGGATATGAAGGCGCTGGCAGAGTTGCCCAAGGAAGCTCTGATCGGCTCCTTGCGCCAGATTGAGAATGCCTATGACCTCTGGATCAAGGCTGAAGAGGCAAAGCTGACGCTGCCCAGCGAAAAGCTGGAAGCTCATGCGACGGCAGCCAAGCGAGCCGTAAAGGGATGCAAGCGTGCGCAGTCGCGCATTAAAGACGGTATCGACCTGATTGAGTCCAATCCCTTGGCGGAAGAAGCCTTCCGTTTTGCTAATCGCGCCATGTGGCAACAGCGCATCCATTCGATCTTCTCGCGCAAGGTGCGCAAGAAGGAGCTGAAGGTCGAGGATGGTGTTGAGGTGGTGGATATCGAGAAGAACCGCAGTTGGCGCTTGTTTCAGACCGCGTTTATTCTGCTGAATCTGCCCAGCCTGACCGATCTGCACCATCCGGACCGGAGCCATGAGACCGAAGCAGTAGCCGATCTCTTGTGGTTTGCTACTGGCGGCGGTAAGACAGAAGCCTACCTCGGTCTGACTGCCTACATCATGGCATTGCGTCGGCTTCAAGGCGTGGTTGCCGGTCGCCGCGGCGACCATGGCGTCGCGGTTCTCATGCGCTACACGCTCCGTCTGCTGACTCTGCAACAGTTTCAGCGCGCCACGGCTTTGATGTGTGCCTGCGAGACGATTCGAAAGTCGGATGTGGCCAAATGGGGCGAAACTCCATTCCGCATCGGCCTTTGGGTGGGTAACAAGACCTCACCAAACACCCTGACCGCCGCAGCGAATGCACTTCGTCAGCGCAATACAGGTGGAAAGCCTGGATCTGGTGGCACTCCGCAACAGATTACGTCTTGCCCGTGGTGTGGAAGCGAAATTCAGGAACGGCACATTCGCGTCTATGAGGCACCAGGCGATATTGGGCGGTGCATTACGTACTGTGGTGATAACCTCGGGCGTTGTGATTTTTCTGAAGCAAAAGCTCCCAAGGAGGGCCTCCCCGTGATGGTTGTGGACGAGGAGATTTACCGTCGGCCACCCTCACTCTTGATTGCCACGGTAGACAAATTCGCCCAGATGCCCTGGAAGGGCGAAACCCAGATGCTGTTCGGCAAAGTCACTGAAGTTTGTCCGCGGCATGGGTTCATTTCGCCAGAAATCGAAGACGGAAAATCCCATCCTTCACGGAACGGTCTCCCATCCGTGAAGACTCAACCTCACGGTTTTCTCCGGCCTCCTGATCTGATCATTCAGGATGAATTGCACCTCATCAGCGGGCCACTTGGATCAATGGTTGGCCTCTATGAGGCCGCGGTCGATGAGCTGTGTTCGTGGGAAGTGGATGGTAAGAAGGTTCGCCCAAAGATTGTTGCCTCAACGGCAACGATCCGCCGTGCACCGGACCAGATTCAGAAGCTCTTTGTACGGAAGCTGGAAGTATTTCCGCCGCAGGGTACGAACATCCGCGACAGCTTTTTTGCGCTGCAACGGCCGGTCGGGCCGAACTATCCGGGAAGGCGATACCTCGGGATAAGCGCCTTTGGACGCCGTTATCCAGTTGCGATGATCCGATGCTACGTGGCGCATATGGCCGCGGCTCAGGTGCTTTACGACAAGTATGACCATCTCGCTGATCCCTGGATGACGGTTGCAGGGTACTTTAACTCCATTCGAGAATTAGCAGGAACACGCCGTCTCGTAGAGGATGACATTAAGGCGCGCCTTCGTGACGCCGATCAGCGAGGACTGGCAAAACGCAGAATACGTTTGGTGGAAGAACTGACCTCGCGCAAGTCGGGTACAGATATTCCGAGAATCCTGGAACGTCTGGAATCAGTATTTGACAAAGCAAAAGATATGCAGCGCGTAGCCGAACGAAAAGAAGGGAAACATACCAGTTCACCGGTTCCCTACGATGTTGTTCTTGCAACCAACATGATTTCCGTGGGTGTGGATATTGACCGTTTGGGTTTGATGCTCGTTGCTGGTCAACCAAAGAACACATCTGAGTACATTCAGGCGACGAGTCGTGTTGGGCGCGCAACGGAAGGACCAGGTTTGGTTGGTACGATCTTCAACTGGGCTCGTCCGCGCGATCTATCTCACTACGAGCGTTTTGAACATTTCCACGACACGTTCTTCAAACATGTGGAAGCATTATCGGTAACGCCATTTTCCGCACGGGCATTGGACCGTGGTCTTTCGGGGGTGTTAGTGGCTCTGATGAGATTATGGGATGCCCGACTAAATGGAAACTTGAAGGCAGGCGAATTGAAGGACGACGATCCTCGAATGCCGAAGGTTTTCGATCAATTGGAACGGCGTTCGGCGAATGCAACCCACGATCCCATCGTGGCGCAGCGAATGGCCGATCAACTTGTTAAGCGACGCGAAGAATGGCTCCATCGTGTGCGTAACCAAAAGGACCACCGATTAGCCTATAAGTCGGAGGGTGGGGCTACTGTTGGTCTGCTGGCACATGCTGCAACCACCGATTGGGAGATGTTCACATGTCTGGATTCATTAAGAGATGTGGAAGGAACAACGGACCTAATACTTGACCAACGCTCGACAGGGCTCACTGCCGAATAAGGGAATCTGATGAATGAACTTGGCGAACTTCGCCCCAGCCAATTGATCTTCACTTTCGGCGTCGGATCGTTGATCGATTTGCCAAATATGTCTGCCTTAGTAATGGGGCTTGATGATTGGGATACGCGCTATTGTAGCGAAGTGCAAGAAGATCGACTTGTTGCAGCAATTCAGAAACGCCTTGGCTCACAAGTCGCGAGGCTCTATCTGCCGCCAATCAAACTTGATGGCGCGGAACACGATCCCGCCGCTCCCGCCATAGGTGTGCCTGTAGTGCCGTTTCCAAGATGGTTGCGTTGCTCTTTGTGCGACACCCTCGCCACAGTGGAATCAGGCGTATTCAAGCTTGTTCAAGATCTATATCGTCCCGACAAAACAGCATATGTTCATCAAGGATGCTTGAAGAGCTTAGGTGGAAAACCTCCATCGGCTCTTTCTGTTCGTTTCCTTCTGGCTTGCAGAGACGGACACTTGACCGACTTTCCGTGGATAACATTTGTTCACAAGGGCAATGTTCCGTGTAAACCGGCGACATTAACACTGCGCGAATTTGGAGCTTCTGGCGACGCATCTGACATTATAGTGAAATGCGTTTCTTGTGGAACAGAGCGCAGGATGGCAGATGCATTTGATGCTGATCCAAGTGCTGCGTTTAGATGCCCTGCGCATCATCCTCACCTGAGAAGGACAGACAATGCAGGATGTGCCGAACCCGCTAAAGCAATTCTGCTTGGCTCCTCTAATAGTTGGTTTCCCATAGCCTTTTCTGCATTATCCATTCCACGAGCGACCGACAGGCTCGGCAAGTTCGTAGAAGAGCAATGGGGCGAGTTAACGACCATTGAAAGCCTCGAAGAGATACGCTTTGTTGGAAAGAGACTCCAGAAATCTCAATCGTTGATTCCGTTATTCGCAGAATTCAAGGAGGAAGACATTTGGGCGGCTATCGAAGCGAGGCGTGAGGGGAGTGGATTACATCACGCACAAGCTGAAGACTTAAAGTTGCCCGAATGGGAGATTTTTTCTAACCCAAGCATAGCTGCCGAAAGCAAAGACTTTAAGCTAAGGCAAGTCGCTCCTCCCAAGGACTTCGAAGAGTATTTCGAGGATACAGTTCTAGTTGAACGCATTCGAGAAGTTCGTGCGTTGTTGGGCTTTACACGAATAGAATCGAATTCCGATTTCGCGGAAGCAACGGCAGTATTGGACGATCGAATGACCGCGTTAGGGCGAGAGAGTCCAACATGGCTTCCGGCCTCAGAGGTTAGAGGTGAGGGACTCTTCTTGCGCCTTCGTGAGGAAATGCTTCAGAAGTGGCAAGCAGCTCCCGCGGTAAAAGCATTGCAGAACGAGTTCTTTGAATCGCATAAAGCTTGGCGGAAGTTGCGCAAACTTAAACCTGTTGAAGACAATTTTCCTGGCATACGCCTGGTACTCTTGCATTCGCTTGCACATGCTTTGATGCGCCAGATTGTTCTGGACTGTGGATACTCAGCGGCGAGTATTCGTGAACGATTGTATTCTCGCCAGCCGGAAGAATACGGAGGTCCGATGGCCGGAATCCTTCTGTACACTGCCGCGCCAGACAGTGAAGGAACTCTTGGCGGGTTGGTGGACTTAGGTAATCCTTTGACTCTCGGGCGCCATCTTCAACAGGCATTGGAAAGTATGCGCTTGTGCGCATCTGATCCATTGTGTGCGGAGCACCACCCGGATACTACTGGAAGGAGCATTCATGGTGCCTGCTGCCATGCCTGCCAGTTCTCACCAGAAACGTCATGCGAGCGTGGAAATCGCTATCTTGATAGGTCTGTTCTCGTAGAAACATTTTCCCAAACCAATGTTTGCTTCTTTGAGTGATTAGCCATGATTTCTGCCCAACTGACTTCGGACATTCAAGTCCTGATTCGTCGATCACATAAGCAGTGGATGGAAGCTGTTTGCGCTGCACTCGAAAATGTCGCTGAATCTTTGGATGCATCAGTCTTAATCGAGATTCTGCCAACGACGAACAACAATGATGCTGCTCATTGTCTCGCGAACGTGATACGGCAGGCAGAGGGTGTATTACCGTGGAAGGCATTGGGCGCTTCACTTGAATTGTGTTCGTCAATGTATTCAAGTTATAAAGAGCAGCAAACTATAGAATTGCTCTGGAGCGGCCCATCGCCTGGAAGTCAGATTCCTGCGAGACGAATTGACCAAGTGTTCTATGACCTGATTTCTTCTTCGAAGCGTGAGATATTGCTGGTTACATTTGCAGCACACAAAATTCACCAGTTGACTGAAGGTCTGTTAGCTGCTCTAAACCGTGGAGTTCATGTGCGCCTCATCCTGGAGTTTGAGGAAACCTCGCAGGGGCAGCTTTCCATAGATGCCTTGAATGCTTTTCCTGCGGTTGTTCGTCAGAGATCTGAGATCTACTATTGGCCTCTGAACAAGCGAGAGAAGAACTCCTCTGGAAGACCTGGAAAGCTGCATGCGAAGGTAGCCGTGATTGATGACCAGGCCGTTCTTTCTAGCGCAAACCTGACCGATGATGCTTTTAGCCGAAACTGCGAACTTGGCATCCTTTTCTCGGACAGCCAAGTTCTTGATCGACTTCGTAGTCATTTTGAAGGATTGTGTGCCGATGGCACTTTCAAGCTGTGGGAGCACTAACGAGAGCTGGCTTGCTAAACTCGATGCGGCCTCATACTTATATGGAGTGCTGGCATTCTTCCGCGACCTTACGTCCGTTATTCACCCAGCTATCTTGTCTCCGATCCATTCCGTGAGCTTCTGTTGCAGTTCCTCTTTGCTGGGCAGATAGAGCTGGTATTCGCGGGCGTGAATGTTGGCGTTTTTGGGGATGGTAATCTCCACCAGAGCGGAATTCTTTTTCTTGCAGAGCAAGATGCCGATGGTGTGATTCTCCGTCTCGGTTTGAACGTGGCGGTCAAAGTAGTTGACCTATAGCTACCGCGTGGCCACCGGAGCAGCGACTTCATTGGCAAGTCGGGTGCCCAACTCAAATGCCCGCTGGCAATCACCAGGAAAATGTTCCCTGCGGCTGTCAGCCTTCTTCTCCTCATCAAAACGATCTTGGTCGATCTTCGAGTAATCGTCGAACTGATAGGTGTCGAAGCAAAGTAGTGACTCTGAACTCCCGAAAATTTTCGTCAAAAACATTTCATTAAGAGCGATGCCTTTATCGAATCCGCTCTCCTTCAACTGCTTGTTAGTCGTATTCATCGTGTAGATGAACCCCGTCTGGATCTTTCTGGGAAAAAGAGTTGGTGCCGGTTCATCGGCCTTCGCATAGCGATAATAGGGAAACATCAAACGCTCCATAAAGGATTTCATCTCTCCCGAAACCGCCCAGAAGTAGATCGGCGAGCCCAATATCAGGACATCTGTCTTTTCAGCCTCTTCCAGAATTGGTGTCAGATCATCCTTGATGGCGCATTGTCCATAACTCCGACCGCCTTTGATCTTGCAGCCAAAACAGCTCTTGCAACCCTTGAAATCCAGATCGTACAGGTGGATAAGTGTTGTCTCCGCCCCCTGTGATGTCGCCCCTTCAAGAGCCTTTTCGAGCAATGTTGCTGTATTCCATTTTTTTCGCGGACTTCCGTTAAACGCAATCACTTTCATCGAGTTCTCCACTTCTGCTGCTTGTAGCCGCGGGAATAGCAGTTTGGCCTGAGGCCTTCGGCCGCTACGCCGCTGTAATAGGTGAACGATCTCTGCCGCGCGTTTAGTTCAGGATAGTCCTTGTCCCCCGACGTGATGATCAACAAGACGCAGCCAAGCGAGAGATACTCTGACAAGCGGAAAAAACTAAACAGCGGATGACTTCGTACAACGGAGTGGAATTCCGGCTTGTGCTCATTGCAACCTCCGAATGCCCTACAAAATCTCTGTGCTCTCGGCATCGACCCCGGCCACATGCGGCGGATTCAGCCAATTTTCTTGAATGCCTACTCATTCACATAATAGAAGGATTCCTTGTCACGCCTCCCAGGTTGACACAGTCCGCAGGCTAGGTCAGAAGGAGAGCGGGCGCGGAAGTTGCAGATCATGGCATTCCAACCATGGCAGGAGACGAGACGCGGACATGCTCCGGGTCAAGGCGGTGAAAACGAGAGTTCAGATCGACGTTTGCCTTGAGGCGGAGCGGGTATGCGGGCAAACTGATTCGCAGGTTGGAATGCCAGAGGATTCATCCTGCCAGCTTCATATGTGAATCATCGATTCGACCGATGCTGCCAGATTAGAGGACCGCTTCTGTGCGATCCTCTGATGAACCCGAGTCAATCTTGCACTCGCTTCGATGTAATACTTTTCGTCCATTTCGATTCCAATGTATCTACGATGCGTGAGCGCCGCTGCTGCGCAAGAGCTTCCGCTGCCAGCAAACGGATCAAGCAGAACGTCGCCCGGCAACGAGAAACTGCGGATCAGAGGAACGAGCGCCGAGATCGGCTTCTGAGTTGGATGCAGCTTATTGCCGCTGTAATCGACATCGATCACGTCCGCGATTGGATTCTTCGGTAGCGGCGGCTTTCCCTTCGCCAGCAGATATGCCTGTTCATGCTGATAGCGAACCAGCCTGCTCCTCGACGCGTAGTCCTTGCGAAAGACGATATGGCCGACTGGATAGAATCCCGCTTCGCGCCATGCTGCAAAAAACTTATCGACAGCGCTCCATCCGTAGAACATCACTGCGACCCGATCCTGCTTGAGAACTCTGTAGGCTTCTCTCATTGCGGGTTTCAACCAGTCGCTATTCGAGTCATTCTGAATAGAGCGGCCTGTGCGGTCCTTGTAGTTCACCAGATACGGTGGATCGGTCAGTATGAAATCGACGCTGTTTGCTGGCATCTGGCGCATGACATGAATGCAATCTCCATGCGCAATGGTGTTGATGAACCGGTTCTGAATTGTAGCTTGTGTCTGCATGGCTTTGATCTCCTTTGTGGTCCCGGAGTGATCTCTCAGGACACACACCCGGAGGGCGCGAGAGATGGCTGCTCCCAAGGCGGACGGGATGCTTTTTCGGGGGAACCTTCAGGGGGAGCCGAAACCCGCAGGGCGTCTGCCGTGCCGTATCGCCTTTGTCAGGGAGCCCGACTGGCACGGCAGACGAAGCAGAATCCCGGCCGCCGCCGGGCGCAGCCAGCTTTCCTCTCGCGGTGCCTGAGAGTCCGTAGGGCTCAGGAAGAGAGCAGCGTGCAGAGCAGGACAGCGTACAGGCAGATGAAGGTATCCATCATGAAAGCATGGAAGGCAATGTCACAACACGCCATCAGTCAAGATTCTGTGGGACAGAGGTTGGGAGCAGAGGCCATGAAAAGGTCCCTTATAGGTGAAGTATTGTTGTCCATGGCGCACGATTCTTGTACATCTGCTCATGGATACGGCTCGGTGCCAAGCGTCGTCCGCCGCGCTGGTTCGCCAGCATGGTTTTGAAGCCGATTGAGCAATGGGCTACATCATCGTGCACCCCAAAAGTATGTCCGCTCATCGAATCATTGAAGTCATTGTCTTTTGTCGCCTTCTGCGCTTCCGTTCAGCTTGCAATATCAGAATCAGAAAGGCAGACTTGCTATAAGACCGAAAGAATGGATCACGGGTATTCCCAGAAGGCGATTCCTTCCTCGTGATGTTTTAACCGTGCCGTGTTGCGACGCGCGGTGAAGAAAGGTCAGCTACGCTATGCAATGGGAAAGTTCAACGATGATGTTTCCCGCCCACGCGGGATTGTTTTCAGAGAAGGGTGCTTGTCATCAAGGAGATCAAGATCTTCAGGTGGCTCGTTCCTTTCATTTGTCGTTCATCTGCGATTACGCAGGTAACGTGCTGAGATTCTCGAAAAGGGGGACATCGTTGTGTATAGGTCCGTCACCCGTAGTGAGATTTCTGATGCCTTAGCCCACATACGCGATCTTTATCGTCAAATCAAACCTGCCGACGAACAGGAGAGCCGCGCCTACGAGCGGCGCGAGGTCGGGATCAAGGATCTCCTGTCGAATCTCCCGCGCACCAAAGAGCACCCCACGCTCACCGCGGTCGATGAAGTGGCCGATATGGCCAGGTTGACGACCGAAGGAGCACATCGTCTGTTCGGCTACAACCTTGCCAAAATCCGAGAATACGACTTGCAACTCAATGGTGGGCGTACTCACGTTGTTGAGTCATATCCGTTCGAGCGTGACCGGCTGATTGATCTGCCGCTGGAATTCGCATCGGAAGAAATATTTGGGTTCAGCGGGATGTTGGGAGACATGGTGACCAAATGGCAAACCGGTATTCCTACGCGAATTCTGGAAAAGGCAGGTTGGCTTCGGCCGGGCATCTTCTTCGTTCACATTGGGACAGAGGACAGCCTGGGATCAAGTCTTCCGCCCGGTTCGCTGGCTTTAGTAGAACCCATCTCGGAGGATGAAGAATTCCATCCGAATCCGCGCGCGATCTATCTGCTTCAATTCGGCAATGGCTACTGCTGCAGCCGTTGCGTCGTATCGCGCGGCAAACTGCAGTTACTCACTTCGGAAAGAACGTATCTCGGTCCTCAGAATTTCGACTATCCAGGTGCGGTGCGGATCGTGGGACGAGCACGGATGTTTGCTTTGAAGCTTCCTCTTCCCGAGTATCCCTCGCGGTATTTCCTTCCACTCGGTGGCAATTGCGCCGATCTGATCCTGCCTACGGAGCAACTGACGAGGAATGTCCTTTTCGCAACTGAGCATATGCGATTCAAAAGGACGAAGAGGGAGGAACAGTTGGTCCGAGATGCCTTCCGGGAGGTTTTTGGTTCCAGTCCGAGCCAGCGGACGGAGCGCCGTTATCGAACATTTACGCCTTCGGAACCGCACGTGGACTCCTTGATTTATTTCACGGTGGCAAATTTTGCGCGTTACACGGACGCCCTCAGAACAGGAGGTTCTCTGATTACCGATACGGGGCGTTTTTCTCTGGAAACCCTGCTCAATGCCAGACATTGGGCCGACGTGTTGGCTACAACTCCAGAGGTGCGTTTGCCCCTACCTGTAAAAGCGTGGGAGGTGTATCGGACGGAGCTTGTCGAATGGATCCCGCTGTTGTCTTATAAGTTCCCCGAATTGCGCCTGTGGAGCGACCGTGCACTGCGCTTAGCCAACGAATACCCAATTCAAGGACTCGATCCCGCAATTGCACCTGGCTCGTGGATGTTTCTCGAAAAAGTCCCGACGATTCCCGATGTTCAGAGCGAGCAGAGAAAGAGCGGATGGTCACGGCCCATCTACGTGCTTCGCAGAGGGATGGAAACCATCTGCGGCTACCTCGAAAGAGACGGCGCTGGATACGCGCTGTTATCCAGCGCTTACGGATACGGATCGAAGACTACGCTCGCCAGGGATGAACTCAAGGATCTATGGCGCGCAGGCTGCGTTCTTATTCCGGTCTAGCGACGCCATCGGAAGCGGTTGTCATCCCACGATGTAAATTTGGCCAAAATGGCATTCATCCATTGCACCACGGACGTGGCGTTTGGCCTGCATAAACCCTTTCGTTCCGTTACACGAGAGTAATTTTGGCCATTTCCGCGATTCTCACCTGCAAACGTCGTAATCCGCGCTAAGCTTTGTCTCATTCCGGCTTGCTTCGCGTGCCGCCGGAACATTGAGAGGGACGCGCATGAGAAATTCCAGTACTCATTTACGAACCATCGCGAATCAGGATGGCGCCGTCATTCTGAACTCCGCGGCGGGGACGATCACAACGCTCAATTCTACGGGAGCATTTGTGTGGCAGGCGCTGGAACGCGGCGAAAACCAGGACGCCATCGTAGCGGATCTAGCACGCGAGACGGGCGAGCAGGTGGATACGCTGGAGCGTGATGTGCGGAAATTCATGGATGCCTTGAAGAATCAACATCTCTTGTTCTGCTGATGTGGAGGACATTATGGCGGCAACTGCCACGATTGTCGAAACAGTAGAATACCGGGTTGTCCTCGTACAGCCTGCGTCAGGTGCGGTATTGGCTGTTGATGCGATTGATGGTTTTCGTTTGCCGCGTGTCAGCATTCCTCAGTGGACTCGTCCTGCGCAGCAATTGCGCAAGGTAATCCGGGCCGCATGGGGTGCTGAAGCCTTAATTCTGGACATTTTCCGAATGAATAATGGTTCCACATCTTGTGTTGCAGCTGAGTTGCTGGACGGCAGGGTTCCGTTTGCTCTCCAGGCCGTAGAACTGGATCAGATTCTCAACTCCGAGTTGGTGGAAGCAGAGTATTCCGCTCTAGTGTCGCTTCTCTACGGCAAAGGCAAGAACCCATTATCCCGGATCGGTTGGATTGATGAAGCGATCGCCTGGATAGAGGAGACCACGGGTCGAGCAGTATCTTCCAGAGGTGGCATTGAACAGTTTAATGTTGGAGGAACTTTTGCACTTCTGCGATTCCATACAGAAGACGACCATGCCTATTGGCTAAAAGCAACGGGAGCACCCAACGATCGCGAATTTGCTTTCACGGTATGCCTGTCTGAGTTGTGTCCGAACTCCTTGCCACCTCTGATTGCAAAAAAGAAAGACTGGAACGCCTGGCTGACTGCGGAAGCCGGTACTCCATTGTGCGATCCTCCATCGAAGGAATCGCTGGTTAGCGCCGCAGAGGGCTTCGCATCCCTTCAGCTTCGGACTGTCGATTGTGTGGATGTGCTGTTGTCTGCGGGAGCGTTCGATCAGCGGCCCTCAGTCTTGAGAAGCCATATCGATGCAGTCACAGCATATCTGATCGATGCGATGGCGCGGCAGAGCTCTACAAAGGCATTGCCCCTTAGCCGTAAACGTCTCCTGGAACTGGCAGAAACCCTGCGTGCTGCTTGCCGTCACATGGAGACTCTCGGTATTCCGGACGCCTTGATTCACAACGATCTGAACGCTGGCAACATTCTCTACGACGGAGAACGCTGTGTCTTTACCGACTGGAGTGAAGCAGCGATTGGCAATCCATTCCTGTCGTGTGAGCGTCTCTGCCAACTAAATCCAGAGCACCGTGAAACGGTCTGTTCCGTCTACCGCAGATCGTGGTCGGGCCGACTCAGCGATGCCAGCATCGGCGAAGCATTTGCGCTGATGCCACTTCTTGCAATCTACGCCTATCTGTATGGCCGCGGCGACTGGTTCACGGGCGGGGCAATTCGTCCTCAAGTTGAGAGCTATGCCCGAAGCCTTGCGCGGCACATGGATCATGCAGCGAAGGCTCCATCCCTGCTGGAGGTGCTATGAACGCTACCATGCTTCCAGTTGAAGATCTCATACACGGTGTGATGGTGCACGATCCGTACCGTTGGCTTGAAGACCGGAACCTGCCGGGAACTGCGACATGGATTCGAGAGCAACAGCACCGCTGCGAGGCATACTTCGCCGCGTGTCCGGGTATCGAGATGTTGGAGAGCCGCGTCCGGGAATATCTCGATGTAGAGGTCGTCGATCAGCCCTCGCGTGTGGCGGACCTCTACTTCTATCGGAAGCGAAGCAAGGGAGAGGAGCAAGCCTGCATCTACGTGCGAGATGCTGCGGCAGCGGAAGAGCGGTTGCTTATCGATCCTTCCGTGGAAGGACCCTTTACTTCGGTGGGAATTCATCGCATCTCAGAAGATGGAAAGCTTCTGGCATTCGAGATTAAGCGGGGTGGCGATGACCGCAAAGAGATTCATGTCGTCGATGTGGATACCGGCCAGATTCTTCCGGACAGCATTCCCTTGGGATACGCGCGAGGGTTTGCATTCACGCTTGAGGGCGACGGCTATCTCTACGCTCAGGAGACAGATGACTCTTCCGGTGAAGATACGATTCGTCTGCATCGTTTTGGCGAACAGGGAGAAGATGAGATTGTCTTTCGTGTTCCGCAGACTGCCGGCAGCAGGCTTGTGCTGATAGCGAATGCGCTGCATCTGGGGGCGGTTTGGCTTCGCCCGCAGGGCACTGCGGAGATGCTTGCAGACTTTTCGATCGCCCACCAAAATGAAGCGCGCAACTGGGCGCGAGTTTTTACAGAAAAGCGGCTTCCCTATAATCCGATTCTGTGCCATGGAAGGATTCTTGCACTCGTCGAAACCGAATCGAAGAGCTCAAAACTCATTGAATTGTCGATCGATGGCGAAGAACTGCGAACATTGGTTCCCGAGAAACATATTCCCATCCGGCAGTTCGCGAGCACGCAAGACCGGATCTATATCAGCTACATGGAAGGAGGGATTCCGTCGATCGATGTGTGGGACTTCGATGGGCATCAGTTCGCACCTGTTGACCTCCCCGCAAACGGAGCGATCCAAATGCTTCCGGTCAGCACACAACAGGCCGTAGGATTCTTTTATGCGTTCGAGTCCTTCGATACGCCACCTGCCATCTACGAGTTTGACCCGCTAACGAACACATCAAAACTATGGCATCAACGAGGGCCAGCTCATCGCAGTTTCCGCTCTCATGTGCGCGAGGTGCGCGTTGGCTCAAAGGACGGGACCGCGATTCCACTGACGCTGGTCACAGGCAACAGGGACAGAAACGGTCATCCAACTCCTGTCATCATGACCAGCTATGGCGGCTTCGGCGTTTCAATGACGCCTCAGTTCTCCGTCCTGGTTTCCATCATGATGGAACTTGGCGTCACCTTCGCCTTGCCGCACATCCGCGGAGGCGGAGAGTTTGGGAAAGCGTGGCACGATGCCGGGCGTGCCAGGAACCGCCAGACAGCCATCGATGACTTTATTGCCGTGGCGGGTTGGCTCCGCGAACAAGGCGTAACCACATCACCCCAGTTAGGGATATTTGGCGGTTCACACTCCGGCCTGCTGGTTGGCGCCGCGATGACGCAGCGGCCAGATATGTTCGGTGCCGTCCTCTGCATCGCCCCGCTGCTCGACATGGTCCGCTACGAGCATTTTGATCAGGCCGTCAAATGGCGGCGCGAGTACGGCACGGTCGAGGATACAGAAGACTTTCACGCTCTCCATAGTTACTCGCCCTATCACCGCATCGCGGAAGATGTGAACTATCCTGCGACGATGTTTGTTTCCGGGGACAAGGATGGAGTGCGGAACTGGTGATCGGAGCACAGATGCTTCCATTCAGGTCGCACGCCTGGTGCGAGATCAACGGCAATGTGGTAAACGACAAGCCGTACATGCTGGACGTCTACACAGTCCTTGAACGCTGCTGAGGCGGAAAGGAGTTGCGATGAGCATTATCTTTGGGGTCGGCACTACAGATGAGCAGAGTGTGATGGAAGACCAGCTAAGAGATCTGGCCCAGACAACAAGCCGCTACGCGCCAGACGGAACGTTTATCCGGGTGACAGTCAACGTCGGAATGGGTCTTCAAGCCTTTCACACGCATGAGCGCTCGCGGCTCGAAGCACAACCGCTTGTCGATGATCGAAGCAACATGCTCTGCTTCGATGGCAGGCTCGACAATCATGCCGAACTGCAGAAAACTCTTGATCTGGCGCGCCACAATGTGGCGGATTCCGAAATTGTGCTGGCGGCCTTCGCCCGCTGGGGAGAGGGCTGCTTTGCAAGGTTCATTGGCGATTGGGCGCTGGCGCTGTGGTCGAACGCAGACCGGGTGCTCTACCTTGCACGGGATCATGCTGGAACACGGACGCTCTACTACGAAGTGGAGAAGAACTGTATTCTCTGGGGCACCTACCTCGAAACATTCTTCGTCAATACAAAGCGACGCAATCTCGATGATGAGTATGTTGCATGCTATCTTGCCTGTCAGCCGATTCGCGATCTGACTCCTTACCAGGGAATCCGCGCCGTCCCGGCGGCCCACTATGTGCGCATTCAGGGCGGCAAAATCACGAGTCAGCCGCACTGGAGTTGGATGGTCAAGGACCGGCTCCACTATCAGACAGACGCCCAGTACGAGGAGCAGTTCTTCTCGCTTCTTAAGCAATCCGTTGAGCGCAGAACGGGTCCAGGGGCACCGATCCTGGCGCAACTCAGCGGTGGAATGGATTCAAGCTCAATCGTCTGCATGTCCGATCACATCCGCAAACTGCAGGGGGCGGAGCGTGCAGACCTGCTGGATACGGTATCTTATTACGACGATTCCGAGCCGAATTGGAATGAGAAGCCCTTTTTCGAGGCCGTTGAGAGATACAGGGGAAAGAAAGGTTTGCACTTGCTTCTTCCGCTTCTGAGCGAACAGATCGTGCGTGCTCCGGTCCGGTATCTCTGGCCGGGAGCGGATAATGCAACGTTAGACAACGAGCGTAGGTTAATTGAATCCACGACGTCAACTGATTACAGGGTCGTGCTTTCGGGCATAGGTGGGGATGAATTGCTAGGGGGTGTACCCACTGCTCTACCTGAATTGGGGGACCTGCTGGTGGCTGGGAGACTGTTCTCCTATCTGAAGAAGGCGGTTGAGTGGTGCCTTGTTGATAGGTCTCCATTGCTGCACATGACAGGACAAACTCTGCGGTTCATATCGCAGCAGTACCGGCAACCACGCATCGAAAAGCAATCGATACCTTTGTGGATCAGGTCTCCTCTTTTGAAGAGACTTGAACAGGTGAACCAATGGGCGCGAGTTTCCGATTCTCCGTCCTGGACAATTCCAAGCCATATTGCCAATGCCCGCGCCGGCCTGGCATTGCTAGAGACGCTCCCGCAGCGTCCTCAACGTCATTTACGCAGATATGAGATTCGCTATCCGTATCTTGATCGTGATTTGAACGATTTTCTTCTTCGCGTGCCTCGGGATAGACTACTGCACCCAGGGAGGCGCCGCGCACTTATGAGGAGTGCATTGCAGAAGATCGTGCCGCACGAAGTCCTTGAGCGGCGCCGGAAAGGGACACGTAGCCGTTCCGTCTTGCTAACGCTGCAGCATGGCGAGCAAGAGATACGGCAACTATTCAGAACGTCTTCACAACAGATTCAGGAACTGGTCGACAGTCATCTTCTTGAAGAAGATGTGATCGCGGCGATTCGCCGGAGCGACCAAGTCAAGATGCCTTTCATAATACGCGCAATCCATCTCCACCTTTGGTATGGCGCGCATAGCTCGTTGATGACTGAACCTAGTGGTTGGGCACAAGGTTCAGTTGCGTCTTAGCGAGCAGAAAAGAGCTTATCGGGGGAGGCATGCATCTCCTGGTAGGAACCAATACAACAGAAGGAGAATCCTTATGAAGTACACAGCGCCACAAATCGTCGACACCTTCGTCGCAGAAGATGTCATCCAGGGACAAATCAAGGCCAGCCCGGATTTCGATGGAGTCGAATGCACGCCGGCGGCCTATGAAGCGGACGAGTAAGCCCAACCGATGAGCAGCCGAAGGGACGATGCTTGCTTCGGCTGCTCGTCTTTATTTCAGATTATTGCAATTTCTTCAACGCCATCCAGCGTGCGTACTGAGCCGATTTTATCGGGTCGGTATCCACGTACCCCTGTAGCCAGAATCGGAACCAATCCACATTGCCTTGTTCTGAAGCCATCCTATCCTGAGGTCTTTGAAGAATGTGCTGCGCTCCAGCGATATAGATCAGGTCAACGGGCCGATGTAGCCTGCGCAGTGCGGCATACGTTTCCCACATCGTCAGGATCGAACTTGGATCGATGGCTTCGATGCGTAGCGGCGTCTTGACTTTGTCCATGTGGAAGCTGGGCGAGTAATCTATCCACGACTTGAGGCCGTCCCCGATGGGCAGCGTCCCAACGATCTTCTCGTATTCTCTCGCGAGCGCGGGGCGACCGTCGGCAAATAGCATGTATTGAAGGTAGCCGACATCCATGCCGTCGGCGATCGTCGCAGCCGCGTAGCGGTCTGGATTGCTGATCAAAGCCTGCTCAACATGTCCGCAGGTGCGGCTGAATCCTATAATGCCAACTTTCCGATCATCGATGATGCCATCTCTGCTCAGCTGTGCGATGGCCGCATCAAACATCTCGACTTGGTCGGAAGCTTCTTGTCGCTCGGAAAAATGAGTGGCATTCCACTGGGTCTGCAGGACGATCATGCCAGCGGATGCCAGCGGCCGGGCAGCCATTGCCGTTGTGTACGACCCATCTGTGATGAAGATGTTCTCCCAGACCCCGTGCGTTTGAATTACGAGGGGATAGCGAGTGCCGGGGCGATAGTCTGGCGGCAGGACGAGAATCCCCGTAGAGGTGTATCCGGTCTTATCGTTCCAATGGTAAAGAGATGCTTTCCCCAGGGCCATCTGGCTCAGTTGGGGGTTGGGGGCCCACAGTTGCTTACTCTCTTCACGGCGTGTATCTGAAGCCCAGAGAGCGGGGGGCGTATTGAGATCTTGCCGGATTGTAAGCGCCACATGGTCCAGTTTTTGGCTGGATAAGGCAGCGTCGTCAGCATCGAAAGCTGTTACTGGATCGGCAGGTAAGACATTCTGAAGGGCCCATTTCCCGTTGAGGCGACGATACCGCTCAACTTGTCCCCACTTGTCGTGCCAGTTGAATCGCAGGGTGATAGCATCCGTGTTTCCCTCCCAGGACGCGTCTCGAAGTCTAAGAGGATGAGGATTCGCGGCTGTGAGTCCGACGTTCACCGCATCCCGTGAGAAAACAACGCACTGAACTTTGTGGGTCGCGATCTCTACATCCGCAACCGCGCAGATCGTCGTTCGCCGCTGTTTCTCGTCTTCATCGACTCCATTGAGTGGTAGAGATATGTTGCCCAATAAGACCCTCTCGCCGTTCGGCGACCAAACAGCGAGGCTCCGATCCTGCACAGCAAGGGAATCACCACTGGGAGCATCAACAAGAGAGGTTGTCTTGCCGGTCTGAGTGTCCGTTAACATGTATTCTCGAAGCCGGTACCAGTTTTGGGGCGAAACTTGGGTGTGATCGTCTGCGACAATTCGCCAGGACTCGAAACCCGACATGGGCTTATAGAGGCTCCACTCCGGCCGGGTATAAGAGACGGAAAGCAGCCGGATCACCATCCGCCCATCGGGCGAGATGGACAGAACCTCCTGGGAATGCTGAACGTCCTTCTGATCTTCCTTGTTGACAGGAACAACAGGATGGATTTGGTCCGCCGTTCCGGTCCATAGAGTTGGAACACGATCAATACTTCCGAAGCCGTGTGTTTCTTGCGGGAATTGGAGAATATCCTCAAGACCCATCCCTGTCACGGTACCGGCACCCGCATTGATAGCCTCGTCTGGTTTCCATGGGACCGTTCTCTTAGGGGGGATGGCTGGCGTTGCCGTGAGAGCGAGGTGGACATTCTGCCGGGCATACTGCTGAACATTTATTGTGTGGGGAGTGATCGCGTGGCATCGATTCGCGGCGATGTCGATTTCATAGAGTCTTCTGCTGGCTCCGGAAACCTGCCCCAGGAAGTAAAGCTTCCGCGAATCGTCGGACCATTGAACGTCTGAGATCAACGAAGCGTACGATGAATTCGCCTGCAGGGTCGGAACGGCCCTGAGATGCGCTATCGCATGTGGCGTTGTTGGATGTGCCGCGCCATTGCCATCCAGGAATGCGCGGACTGAGCTGGATGGAATGAGCCAAAGAGTCGATTCGATCTGATTGGTATCGAGGATCTCTCGAGTTGTAACAAACCAGAAGTAATGTCCATTAGGAGAACTCTCTACCCGGAGGCCGTTGCGGAGTCCAGATGGTGTGCTGAAAGTTGTCATAGCAATCGAATCTCTTACATCGAATCTATGCACGGATTGTGTCTGGGAATAACCGTGCGTGATCGCGATCGCGGCGATTGAAAAGCGCAGCATTCCTCGAATGCCTGCGCGCAGGAGTGGGCACATAGCTACCTCGTCATGGGTGGATCAAGCGCTTGGAAGAGAATGGGGCCGGAATCAGTTCATTCAGAACGAAATCTTCGCGGCCAATTGCAGAGAACGGGGACCGCCCTGTTCGTAGAGGGAATTCTGATTTGTCAGTGCGATGTTCAAAGTGTTGTGGGCCTGGCCGAATTGGCTGGCGCCAGAGGTCAGGGTGTTATAGATCGCACCGAAGACAGGATGGTTGAGGATGTTGAACGCCTCTGCGCGAAACTGCAGCTTCACCTTTGCGCCGAGGAGAAATTCTCGGCGCATACCAAAGTCGACTTCATTGGCATCGAATCCCCTCAGCAGGTTCCGCGGCGCGTTGCCAAGCGCTCCCGTTACGCCTTCGAAAGCACTGTAGTTAAGTTTCCGTCCTCCGGGAATCACGTCGCGAGGGCCAGAAACGTACAGGGGAACACCGGGGATGAGGTTGGGGCGCGCATATTGCTGGGTTCCATCTGCAGCGACATAAGCAGAACCATAGACATCGACGGGCGTCGCCGAGCGCGCAAACGTTCTCAGATCAAAAGCCCATCCATTGGTAAAGTGGCGGGAAAGCGGGGAGCCGAATGGGCTGAGGTTATACGTGAGAGCAGCTTGGAAGTTCATACGGACATCGAAGTCCGAGTCGCCCTTGAGGAGAGGCTGGTAGTTGATCCAATTGTTTGACCGGTTGTCGATGCTGTGGGACCAGGTCATGGATGCAAGGAATTGCAGTCCATGACTTAATTGCTCCTGGTACTTCGCCTGCATGGAGTGGTAGTTAGACCAGGAACCATTGCTTACCGTATAGAGCCCGTTACCGAGAGAGAAATCTGTATTGATCGCGGAGGGATTGAGAAAGCCCGCGACCGTCAGACGCCTGCCTGCTGAACCAACATAACCTAGCGTAAATGTCCGCGTTCTGCCAAGCGCTTGCTCTACCGACAGATTCCATTGCAGCGTGTATGGAAGCTTGAGGTTTCGATCGTAGCCGACCACCGTCTGCGTATACGGAGTCGCCGTGGACGGGGCGGGAGGATTATAGGCAGCATCCGGGAGCGGGAAGCTCAGTCCGGAATAGGTTTGCTTGGAAGCGAATCCCAAGTATCCAAATCCGATTGCTCCAAGCGTATTGCCTGTATCATAGAAGGCTCCGACGCCGACTCTGAGTACGGTGTCGTGGCCGTCGGCGGTGTGGAGATGAGATGCAAAACCTATCCGCGGAGCAAATCCCCGGTAGTAGGTATTCCACAGTGGCGTTCCTTCGGGTGCAAGTACGGCGGAGGCGAGATCTGTGATTTGGTTGAGTACCGGCGGTATGCGTCCGTTGCCATTCGATGGTGGCGGATTGATGTCCCAACGTAATCCCAGCGACAGGGAGTTGCGTGGAGAGATGCTCCATTCGTCTTGAACGTAACTCGAAATGTTCCAAAAGATCGGCGCAGGTGGTCTGCCGTTGCTGATGACTTGAGAGGTCTGCGACTGGTTTGTCAGAAATTGTGCGGAACTGGTGTAAAGCATCGTCACTTCGAGCTGGTTAACCACTTGGGTTGTTTCAAGGCGGCGCAGATCAATGCCAGCGCTGATGAAGTGCCGCCCTTTGATAAAGGTCTGCTTGTCAACCAAATTCATCTGCGTTTGTCCGAAGCGCGTCGTGCTGAGATCGAATCCAGGATGCGTACCATAGTAGAGGAAGGCTGCGAACTGCTGATACGGAAGAGTTGACTTCGGCAGATAGGTTTGAAGGGTCGAGGGAGTTGCGCCGCCGTAGTCGTCGATAGAATTGTGCGATGCGGTTTCCGTCCACGTGTAGTTGTACCGTGCTTCATTGATAAACTTGCTACTGAAGCTGTGCGTAACCCCCGAGGTGAAGCTCCTATTGACCATTGACTGGGTTATTAATTGGGCCAGATCATAGGTGTAGCGGCTGTTCGTATCGGATGGCGAATCGCTGTAGTGAGCAAACAGTTGCGTTTTGTTTCCAATGCTGTGATCAAGACGGATGCTGTTCGTGTCGATGCCAGATGGCAGTGAGTAGGCACCAGTGAAGTAGGCCAGTCCTGAGATGCCTGATACAGCTTGCCCGTTTGGAATGGGGAAGGCATTCACGATGCTCTGGAGAGCTGCAGGAGTGTTGCTTCTCAGCGTTGTGTCCGGGACCTGTACCGTCACTGAGGGCGTCGGGACGCGCAGGCGCAGCCCCTCGTAAGAATAGAAGAAGAAGCTGCGGTTCTTGCCGTCGTAAATGTGGGGAATTACAATCGGGCCACCAAGTGTACCTCCGAAGTCGTTCTGACGCTCTGCGGTCTTCTTCGTTGCGGGGCTGGTGTGATCGTTGAACCAGTTGTTCGAATCAAGTGCGTCGTTTCGGAAGTAGTTGAAGACTGTGCCATGCAAGATATTGGCACCGGCTCGTGTCTGTAGCGCGATTTGCGCTCCTGGGCTTCGACCGTATTCCGCAGAGTAAGTGGAGGTGTTGATGCGAAATTCTTGGAGAGCATCAATGCTTGCGAGATTCTGTGTTGTGCCAAGCGCCGTCTGGGCAGGTATGGAACCGGATGCGCCGCCTGTGGCAATGCCGCTGCCTCCTACGCCAACATTCGCACTTACGCCATCGACGGTGTAGTAGTTCGATTCGGTGCGCTGGCCATTGACGCTGAATTCACCGCTAAAACCTGGAGCGCTGCCATAGGGTATCGGAACCTGAACAACACCGGGGGAAAGGGAGATCAGGCTTTGCAGGCTCCGCCCGTTCAATGGCATATTCTCGACAAACTGTCTGTCGATGACCGTACTGACAGATGCGTCATTTGTGTTGATGGACGGCGAAACCGCATCAACAGTGATGCTTTCGGATGTCGCTCCGACAGGTAGGGAGAAGTTGAGCGACAGGGCGCTCTGCACATTCAGAACAACATCCGGTTTAATGAGAGTTTTAAACCCGATCTTCGATACTTGGACGTGGTATTGACCGGGAGGAAGAACGGAAAGGTAGTAGATGCCGGAACTGTTTGTCTTGGCCGAATAAACAACGCCGGTGGTGTCATTGGCGATGTCGATCTCCGCGCCCACAATGAAAGTGCCAGCGGGATCAGTTACGCCACCGCTGAGTGTGGCGTTTGTAGACTGCGCATTGACCAGAGATATTGAAAGGGAAAATCCGTAGAGAAGGAGGATGATCAGTCGTTTCATGCGGCAGAACTCCTGGGGTGTGAGGATGAATAGGGTTCCTTCCATCTACGGCCAGCCGCTACGAGTTGTATCAATCCCCCCGATCTTTACGGATGATTTGGCTGTACGCGAAGATAGGCCATCAGGATTTGTTTGCCTGTTGGCTTGGCGCTTCCGCCCCGCGGTTCGACGGTAACGAAGACCTTATTCAGTCGCGCAAGGGTCTTGGTATCGTTGAATCGCAGAACCCATCGTTTTTGTGTCCCATCCTGATAAAACAACCCTAGATTGACGTTCGGTTGCGCATCGCCGCTGCCCCAGGCCTGGAACGTTACCGCCTGCTTATATCCGGCCTGTTTGTCGAGATCGTATCCATAGAAGACAAGGGATCTGTCTTTTGTATAGAAGATCCGGCCGAAGGGTTTAGCCGTTTGTCCATTGTCTTTTACGTCGAAGATGTCGGTAATATAGAGATTCCGTGCCGCGATCAAGTCTCGAATGTCTCGATCGTGAGCGAGGAATTCCTTGTCAAGCGCCAACATGCGATCTTTCTCGTCGAGAGACGCACTCAGTTCTCTAAGCCGTGTTTCGAGGAAGGCTACGCGCGCTACTCGTTCTTGTTCAGCACCGCTCGTCGCTACTGAGTTGGCGTGTAACGACTGGATCTCCGACTGAGCATCTGTGAGTTGCTGGTGAAGTGCATCTCTTTCGTCGCTGGTCTTCTTCCACTCCGTTCGTGCTGCTGCAAGTTGTTGCGTAATGTCGGCCACGGCCAGATTCGCCTGCTTGTATTGTTCCTCGGCAGCGTCGAGCCGTTCTGGAAGTTTCTCCGTGTCCAGCGTGGTGGCTTGAGGAGCAGGGGACGGCATAACTCCAGGGTGCGCCGGCGCCACGGGTGTGGAAGCTCTCAAGGCGTTTTGCGGTGAGGCCGGTTGCCGTGCTGCATCTTTTTTTGACGGAGCAAACTGAAAATAGAGCAAGCTTGAAATGCCCAGAGTGCAGGCCGCAAGCAGCCCGGCCGCCAATGCCCACGGAATCTTTCGCTGGCGTCGTGGTTCCCGCGTGACAGGCGCAGTATTTACTTGCGCCATGAGCCGGCGTTCAGCCGCTTCCAAGGAAAAGCCAGAGGTTTTGGCTGCGCTTTCCGGTTCCGCAGCGGCGCTTGCTGCCATGAGGGGAACCACCTCTGCATGAAGGCGCTGGTACTCTTCAAACCTTGTCCGGCAAGAATCGCAATAGGCAAGGTGCACCTGGAGGAGTGCCCACTCCTCGTCCGTCAACTCTCCGGCGAAGAATAGGGCGCTCAGGGCAATGAACTCGTCATGAAATTGAGGGTTCACCGGCTTGGCTCCTGCACGCAATAACTGCATCCTAATATTCTCACTTCGTGCTCACTTTGTTGGAAAAACATAGGAACGCAGTCGTTCAAGACCCCGGTAATAGTGATTTCGGATGTTCCCCAGCGTCTGGCCGGTCCCGGCTGCTATTTCGCGGAAACTATGCCCTTCAAAGAGATGGAGTTCGAGGGTCTGCAGCTGCTCCGAGGATATTTCTCCTCGCAGCCTGTCCAACAAGATTCTACCCGCAATCTGATCGATGGAGACTTGCCCTTTGGACGCAGGAGATCGCTCTTCGTCGAGTTCCTGGACGCTGTAGTGATGGCGAACATCGAGGTATCTTCTGCGGTCGATTGCCCGTTGGTAAGCCATTTGAATGATCCACGATGCGCCGGAACTCTTCTTGGCGTCAAAAAGCATCGCTTTCTGGAAGAGGAAGAGAAAAAGTTCTTGGAGAAGATCCTCAGCCTCGCTCTCATCCCGGAGGATGCGGCATGCAACGGAGAAGACAACATGCGCATGTCGCCGGAAGAGGACGGATAAGGCTTCCTGATCTCCCTGGGCGACACGGTTCAGCAGCAGGTCGTCGGATGATTCTCTGGATTGGTCGGCGGGAGCGGCGCAAGACCGGCGCGCTTCCGGCACTGTGGCTGTGCCAACGGTCTCCGCTTCTGGGCAGGATGCGCCCTTGTCTGGCTCCTGAACTCCCGCTCTTTGAGCTAGCGCCTCCAGTTCCACCGCCATCTTCAGGACCTGGGGGGATGAGCTAGGTTCAGTGCCTCTCTCGGGCAAAGTACGGGACAAGTAGAGCGCAGCCTCGGAACTCATAGTGCCCTCCCGTCACACACCAACGTCCAGGTTGCTGGAATTGCGGTATCGGAACATTGGCCAGCCATCAAGTTGTCGGTAACTACCCGTTGGGCAAATACCGACAACCGAGGACCATAAAACTCAGGATGGCTAAACGCAAACAAATTCAACCTCGGGTGGGAGTCGAACGAGCGTTCGGAGATGAAATGCGTAAAGCCCGATCCAGGAGCAAGATGTCGCAGATGGACCTGTACAAGGCCACTGGACTAGATCGTACTTTCATTAGCGATTTGGAACGTGGAATCCAGGGCCCAAGCCTCAAAACAGTATTTCGTGTGGCTAGGGGAGTCGGCATAGAACCAGAGATTCTCATTGAAAAGACCAGAAATTCTCATTTTTTTGTCTTCCCGAGCGACGAGGTACCGCAGGCCAAGGCGAAGAAGGGCTGAGTCTGGGACTCGGTGCAGTCGGCGCTACCACCATTCTGTCATCAGAATCGGCCAATATGTGTAATTAGTCAATGAAATTATACCGGTCACGTACTTCACAGATCGAACGAGATAACCAATCCTGAGATCAATGGCTCTTCATCCTCTTGACGGAAAACAGTTTCGTGCCAGATTGGTGCTGCTTCGAAATGCCAAGGGGCTCACGCAGGAGCGGTTGGGTGAGAAAATCGGCCGCGCGAGCAACTACATCAGCCGCGTAGAAACGGGATCTATCAAAACCGTCCCTTACGATATTTTGGAGAAGTTGACACGTGTGTTGGACGTTACGATCGACGACCTCCTGTTCGTTGAGGGCCTGCAGGAGTCGGAGAAGGATATCAAAGAGCGAATTTTACGTTTGCTTGAGACTACAGATGCCAAGAAGCTTCGCAAGTGGTATCGAATGCTACTCATAACGATAGAAGAGTGACAATATTCACCGTTTTGCTGGGTGAGGATTCTGCGCGGCGGCCATGGGTACAGTGACGACGAGGTTCGGAGCCCTTTCAGCGCGCAATTCGATTGCGGTTGGGACCAGGATTTCACGCTTGGGGTAAAACAGGCCTATTCTCGAGGCGCTTGTTGCGTTCTATGACGCCAATGTCCTATGCCCGGCGGCACTCCGGGATTTTTTGTGGATTCCCAACCTTCTCAAGAGCAGACCGGATCTCACGCGGGAGAAGTTTGACCGAAATTGGATAATCCGGGTGAAGAACCGTACAAAGCGATTCTTCACGGGCTTATTCTGCAAAACTCCGTGTTCAACCTGTCTCAGTGATTTTCAACAAGCTCTTGATTTTTCCCGACCGTCTTGACCAGCTCAGCGAAATACACCGTGTGGTAATCCTTTTTCGGATAGTATTCCTCATCCACTGCCGGGATAAGAAATCCCGCGCTCTCCATTTGGCCCCGGTAGATTCTGTGAGCGATCACCGTCAGATAAGCGTCCTTGAAGGTGGGAACGCCATCGACAAAGGCCGGGGTCAATCCCGATAGAGCGATCTTGTTGGTATCGCGTCCGGATTGGGTTCCCAGAATATTGAGCGCATTTCTGTATTTTCTGTCGTAGAAGCTGACAGAGAAGTTCTCGAACTCATCCATGAACTCGTGGGTATAACGCGGCGGACGAACCAGCACGGTGATGACGGGCCGCTGCCAGATGAACCCGAGGCTACCCCAACTGATCGTCATCGTATTGAAGTGTTTCTCGTCCCCAGCGGACAAAAGCGCCCACTCATTGCCAATATTTTGAAAAGCCTTGGTCACTGCATTATCTGCAATCGAAAATGGCATGGCATGAATCTCTCCTTCTTCATACGAATTATTTCTGTGAACATAGTGTTTACCCTGGAAGGAATCATACTGCTTCCTTGTATCGCCTGTTCAAGCAGAACTGAGTCGTTTATGCCCAGACAGCGTTGGGAGGCTATTTGCAGGTGGTTTGCATCTCGTTTCTCTGCGGATCATCCAATAAATTATGAAGAGTGGACTCGCGGTTTCGGTACTGGATTTGGTGGGCCTTCAAGCAGGCGAGTCGGCAGGCGGCGCGATTGCCCGATCGGTAGATTTGGCACGAACGGTTGAGCAGTTGGACTATAAGCGCTATTGGCTGGCCGAACATCATTCCATTGCCGGGCTGGCTTGCTCCGCCACGCCCGTGCTGATCGGGCATATTGCCGGTGCGACGCGGACGATTCGCGTGGGGAGTGGCGGAGTCATGCTGCCCAATCATGCGCCACTGGTGGTCGCTGAAGAGTTTGGGACGCTGGAGGCGCTCTACCCAGGACGAATCGATTTGGGATTGGGCCGCGCTCCGGGCGGAGATATTCAAACGATGCAGGCGTTGCGGCGCGACTCGCATCAGGATGGAGATGATTTTCCTGCGCAGCTAGAGGAACTGCAAAGCTATCTGGGAGAGGAAAAACCAGGACAGGTAGTCAAGGCGATTCCGGGCCAGGGCAGTCATGTGCCAATTACATTGCTGGGTTCAAGCGTATTCAGTGCGCAGTTAGCCGCTGAATTAGGGCTTTCCTTCGCCTTCGCGGCGCACTTTGCACCGCAGTATCTCAATGCCGCCGCTGAACTCTACCATACTCATTTTCAGCCCAGCAAAGTCTTACGGAAGCCGCATTTGATGGTAGCTGTAGCGGTGATAGCCGCAGAGACAGATGCGATTGCGCAGCGGCTCTTCACGACTCCGCAGCAGCGCTTTTTGCGCCTCATTCGAGGCCAGCCTGTAGAGTTGTTGCCGCCGGTCGATTCCATGCAAACACTCTGGCGCAGCGGTGAACGCGAAGCCGTGCAAAGTCGATTGAGCGAGGCCATTGTTGGATCGGAAGCAACAGTGAAGGCCGGAATGGAAAGGCTGGCCAAAGAAACCGGCGCGGATGAATTGATTGTCGTCACTGACACCTATGAGCATACGGACAGGATTGAGTCGTATCGACGCGTGGCTAGTGCTGCCAATACAATCAGCAGGGCGATTGATACAGTGGGTGCAGAAGGTCGATGAACCGCGTGACTTAGCCGAACGCAACGCCGCTCGGAATCAGCGGAACTCGCGTTGATACAGCATTCAGCGCGATCAGGTGTAGCATCTCGCTGACCGTGGTGCAGCAGTCGGGAAGAATTGCAACTTTGTACTTTTCTGCGGATTTCGAGATTGCTGTGTGGGTTACGCAGTTCTGCGTCATCATGCCGCAGATCAACAACTCCTCTATGCCGAGTTCGTGCAGAGTGGCTTCCAGTGTTGTGCGGTGGAAGCCGTCGGCAAATTGCTTGACCACGATGGGAGCTTCGGGTGCAGCGGCTCGGATGAGCGGATGAATCTCAGCACCGTGCGTGCCAGCATTGAAGAAGGGCGCGATTCCTTGCTTACTGTCAGCAATATGTTGCACGAGCACGACAGGTACTCCCGCCGCATGTGCCTTGGTGATCGCCTGTTCGATGTTGGCAAGCGTGGTGTCGATGTTCCAGAGGGGAAATTTCCCCGCAGACAGGTAATCGTTTTGCGGGTCGATCACGATCAGTGCGCGTTGACTGGCGGTCATACTGCACTCCCTTGTGTTGGATTGTAATGGGGTAGGACAATTCGTAGCTGAAGCTTACCCTATCCCGCGGATAACAGGTTTTCCAGACGCTCCAACAGGATTGTCTCCAACTGCTTCACATGCGGCGCAGGATGGGAGTCGGCCCGGTGCAGAACCAATCCGATGCGTGGCAGCGAGGGTAACCCGTCGAGAACGCTCAGTTGCTTGGGCAATCCCACGCTGGTGCGCACCGTGATTCCCAACCCGGCGCTGACGGCGGCCCAGATGCCGCTCAAACTGGAACTGGTGAAGGCCACACGCCATGGAATGCGCGCCTTGTCTAGAGCCTTGATGGCCGCGCCGCGCATCAGGCACGGAGTATCAAAGGCGACCAGAGGTTGCGGTTCATTGTTGGCGTGGACGTCGGAATCCGCCCGTCCAATCCAGCACATTGGCAGATTGGCCACAACCCGGCTGTGTGGTGTACGGTTCCCCGCATCCCACGCCAATGCAAGGTCAAGATGGCCGCCCGAAACAAATTCGAGCAACTGGGCGCTGCGCGCCACCGTTGTTTCGATCTGCACGCGAGGGTGGGCTCGCGCAAAGCTGCCCAGCGTCTCGGTCAACAACTGTTCCCCAAAATCTTCCTGCAGGCCAATTCTCACGCAGCCCTTGAGTGCGGCGCCGCTTACCGCTTCTGTTGCCTCATCATTCAGATCCAGCAGGCGCTTGGCATAACTGAAAAGAATTTCGCCCGTAGGTGTAAGCAGCAAGCCGCGCCCGGATTTACGCAGGATGGGTAGCACCGCCTGATCCTCAAGCCTTTTGAGTTGCGCGCTCACGGCTGAGGTGGAGCGCCCCAGTCGATCCGCAGCTTTGGCAAAGCTGCCCAATTCGATGCCGAAGACGAAACTGCGCAACACGTCCAAATCAAAGGTTTCCATCGCACTTCAATCATCCATAAAAAATGGATAATATGTCAAATATATTCTAATTGTGTGGACTGTGGCTTCCTGCTACGTTCTGATTGTGACCACTTTTCGAAATGGAAATTGCGAAGATTCGATACCAAGCCATCGGTCCGAAACAATGAAGGAGAATAGGCCATGCCACTAGTCCGTATCGAGGTTTACCAAGCCACGCCGCTCGCGCAACGTGCGCAAATTGCCAACGAAGTTTACGAGGCGATGCGCGAGACGATCGGTATTCCAGAAGGCGACCGTTTCATCATCGTCACTGCGCATGATTCCAATGAGCTGTTCATCGATCCCAAATACATGGGAATGCAGCGAACGGAACGACTTGCATTGGTGCAGATTTTTCTTAGCAAAGGACGGACAGCCGAACAGAAACAGACGCTTTATGCGCGGATTGCAGAGCGACTGCGGAAGGCTGTGGGCATTGCTCCCGACGATGTCATGATCGTGCTTACAGAGAACTCCATCACCGATTGGTCCTTCGGCAAAGGAGAGGCACAATACGCCCTGAATCCGCCCAGTTGGGTGAAGCTACCCGCGGAAAGATGAATTACAGGTTCTCCGCGTGACCTTCGACAACGCGCGTCACGCTCTCTGGAGGCGAAGATGGAAGAGAAAAGCACTGTGCACCGGAAGGAGCTTTTGAACTTAGCGATCCGCAAGACGATTACAGCCATCGATGTTCGCGAAATCACCTTCTCTCCGGGCCAGATCACCAGACGCCACAAACACCCTTGCCCGGTCGCCGGCTACATCGTCGAAGGCGCTGCAGAGATGGAAGTAGAGGGAAAGTTGCGACAGGCGCTCCCTGCCGGAAGTGCTTTCTACGAACCGGCTGACGCAGTGATTGCACGTTTCGATAATGCCTCTGCCACTGAGCCTATGAAGTTTGTGGCCTACTATCTGCTTGAAGGAGAGCAAGCGCTGATCGAGATGCTTCCTGCCTTACAGGATCAAGCTGCGCAAATGGCATCCAGCCGAAATTCAAAGGCATAAGGAGACAACAATGACAATCAATCTTGAAGGCGTGTTTTCCGCGCAGTGGCAGAACATTCCCGCGCAGGAGATCTTTCCAGGTATTCGCAAGCGTGCTCTCTGGAAAGATGCAAATGGCGCCAAAGCTCAAGTATTGGAGATCGATGCCGGCTCTAAGTTTACAACTATCGATCCTCACTGTCCGGGTTCGGAAGAGGTTTTCGTCGTCTCTGGAGTTTTTAACGATGGCGTCAACGATTATCCAGCAGGTTCTTTCATCCACAATCCTGCCGGCTCTGCGCACATTCCTCAGTCGAAGCAGGGCTGTGTGATCTTCGTGTTCTTTCCAGAAGGGTGACAGAGCATCAGAATGCCTATCGGCCTCTCAGCTATTTTTGATTGAGAGAGGCAAGGAACATGAGAACAGCATTTTGCAGCGCAATACGGTGATCGGAATAGGCATGGTCCGTCGGGAAGTGAATTGCCTTTACTGCATGGTTTCCAGATCTATTGACAGCCGCGACAAGAGCATCGTTGGGCGCGGACAAGCCGTCATCCGAGGTAAGAATCAGCAAAGGCCTTGTGGCTAATTTCGATGCAAGGTTTACGAAATTCCACCGGGTTGCATTGGTAAAGACTTCGTTGGCAAGGCTCTCAGATGTTGTGCCTGCGAGTGGCGCCATGCCTTCAGCGGCCAGAGCGGCAGCCAGATTGCTCACGGCGGCATCGCGTTTACTGGACGGGAGAAATTGAAATCTGTTGGCACCCAGGTCGGCTGCTGAGAGCGTGATCACGGCTTTGATGGCTGGATCAAACGCACCAGCCTGAAGAGCCATGAAACCTCCCATGCTGTGTCCGATGAGAACGATTGTCCGTGCGTCGGAGTGAAGTTGGACAGCATGAACGGGATTGCGAAGATAGTCGATCGCGGATTGTGTGTCTTCAATGCAGTGCGTAAAAGAGAAAGCTCCCGGAGATCCCCAGGAACCGCGATAGTCGAAATAGAGAACGTTCCAGCCTGCACGGCGAATCGACTGGGCAAGATCGAGATTGCGCTCGTTGCCGGGAAAACCATGCAGCAGGATGACAGTCGGGTGAGGCGTGGCACCGGCGGCTATATAGACAAAGGCGTTGAGCAGCGCGCCGTGGCTCGGAAGCTGGAAGGATTGCATGGCCGCGGGATTGGCTTTGTCAGGAGCAGTGTCGGCGGCAAGAGCAGAGTCCTGGGCGTGGGCAGGCACGACTGCCATGAAAGATGCACCGAGCACGATTGCAGAAAGGAAGAAGCTGCGACGGTTCATGCGGTGATTGTAAAGGAACCTGCGGTCCATCAATGCCGGGCCGGCCAATTCCTTATCGGCATGAAGGTGCGACTTAAGCCGAGGACAGAGCATCAAACCGACATGAGCGATCTCACCGAAGGCCGAACCGCGCTTCTCTTTAAGCCCTTTGTTCTTGGAAAACTGGTTCTGCCAAACCGCATCGTGATGGCGCCCATGACCCGCTCGAAATCGCCAGATGGCATTCCCGGTGCGGATGTGGCGGCTTATTATCGCCGCCGCGCCGAGGGCGGCGTGGGCCTGATTGTGACCGAGGGAACCTACGTTCCGCATCCTGCGGCAGGCTCCTATCCCGATGTGCCGCACTTCTACGGCGAGCAATCTCTTGCGGGATGGAAGCGTGTGGTTGATGAGGTTCATCAGGCGGGGGGCAAGATCTTTCCGCAACTCTGGCATGTTGGCTTAACGCCGGCTGCGGATGGAAAAATTCGCCCTGGCGCGATAGGCCCTTCCGGGCTTGCCAACCGTGGTGTAAAAATTACCGAGCCGATGACGCAACAAGATATCGACAACGTGGTCCGCGCTTTTGGCGAGGCCGCACTCTCGGCACAGCAACTTGGGTTCGACGGCGTGGAGATTCACGGCGCGCACGGGTATCTTCTGGACCAGTTTTTCTGGGATGGAACCAACGAGCGTACCGACGGGTATGGAGGCGATCTGGTGGCGCGCACTCGTTTCGCGGTGGAAGTAATCCGCGAGATTCGCTCCAAGGTGGGACCGGAGTTCCCAATCTGCCTCCGTTATTCGCAATGGAAGCAGCAGGATTACAATACCAAACTGGCGCAAAACCCCGGCGAGTTGGAGCGGTTTCTTGCCCCCTTGACCGCCGCGGGCGTGGATCTCTATCACTGTTCGCAGCGCCGCTTCTGGGAGCCTGAATTTGAGGGCAGCACGCTGAATCTGGCGGGTTGGACCAAGAAGTTGACCGGCAAACCTACCGTGACCGTGGGGTCGATCACCTTGAATCAGGATGTCACCCGTACTTTTACGACTGCGGAATCCGCTGCCGCAACGGGGATCGATGAGTTGCTGGAACGGCTGGAGCGCGAGGAGTTCGATCTGGTGGCCATCGGGCGCTCGCTGATAGTGAATCCCGCCTGGCCGCAAATCATTCAACGCGGAGTGATCGAGGATCTTCTGCCCTACCAGCGGGATGTATTGGCTCAGTTGGTATAGAACGGGGTCAGTGGCTATCGCGCATCCGCGCCAGTACTTGCTTCAGGTCGTCGATCAGGTCATCGGTCTCTTCCATGCCGACGCTGAGCCGCACCAGGCGGTCGCCATAAGGCGATGCGCCACGGGTGTGGTTCAGGTTGTAGGTCACAGCCAGGCTTGTCGTTCCTGCCCAGCTATATCCAATCTCAAACAGATCAAGCGCATCGACGAAGGCGCGCACCTCGGCACCGCTGAATTTCTGGTGAAAGACAAGGGAAAACAAACCGCTCGCCCCGGAGAAATCGCGCTTCCAGAATGTATGCCCGGGACAGCTTTCCAGCGCGGGATGCAGCACGGTTTGCACTTCGGGCTGCGCGGCTAACCAGTTAGCGATCATCAATGCCGAAGCCTCTGCATGGCGCAACCGAACGGACAGTGTCTGGAGGCCGCGCAGCGCCAGGCTGCATTCGTCGGGAGAGACAGAGAAGCCCATGCGCGCGCGCGTCTCGCCGAGGCGCTGCAGCAGAGCCTCATTGCGGACGGTGACCGAGCCCAACAGTAGGTCACTGTGCCCGCCGACGTACTTCGTCAACGCCTGCACTGAAACATCCACGCCGTGCTCGAAGGCTTTGAAGAGCACACCTGCCGCCCAGGTGTTGTCCATCGCCACGATCACACCATGCGCGTGCGCCGCTGCGGCAATCGCCGGAACGTCCTGCACCTCCATCGTGATCGAGCCAGGACTCTCGACCCAAATCAGGTGTGTGTTGGGGCGGAAGTGCTCCGCTACCTTTGCCCCGGCATCGGCTGGATAAAAGGTTGCTTCCACGCCAAAGCGATGCAGCAGCTTGATGGCCAGCAGCCGGTTGGGCACATAGACGTTATCTGGGATCAGCACATGGCTGCCCGCCGATAGCATCGCCATATCCACAAGCGTGAGCGCCGCAAGGCCGCTGGGAACCAGCAGTGTGCGTGCACCGCCTTCAAGCTCTGCAATGCGGCCCGCTAGAGCATGAACGGTCGGCGTACCATGGATGCCGTAGGTGTAGCCATCCGCCTCGACATCCCACCCGCCGACAGCAGAGTCGCAATCAGGAAAGACAACGGTCGAGGCGCGCTCCACCGGAACACTCAGCGCCCGGAAACCTCCGGGCACTTTGGCGCTGCTATGAATGAGCTTGGTCTGCCAGTTCTGGGCCATCCGAAAATCTGCTCTCCACCGGCGGCTATAAACCCTCCGCCTACGATTTCAATATACCGCGGCGCAGTTCTTGCTTTCCGGGATGGTGGGCAGGAAGCTTGAACCAGATAATCTACCGAGGCAGCCTGAATTTGATACACGGGCACGAGGTGTGGACCTTCCAGGACAACAGCTACCGCCGGATCGCGACGCTAATTTGGGCAGCTGTTCACATACTTTTCTCAGAGATGCAGCCCGATCTCCTCGACGATGGCCTCCACTAGAGATGGTTCCGCAACGCCGGGATTCACAATATCGGCGAGAGACTTCGATAGCGTTTCGGCTGCGGCAGGACTCTGCGCAAGCTCTACATGGAGCGCCTGAGACGCATTGGACGTGTAGATTGAAAGCTCACGGATTGTGGGATTCAGACGCGCCAGATCTTCTTCGAGACCGGCAAGCTGCGCGGCCTCGCCGGTCAGAATCACGCGGTCGACGGTGATGTTTCCGGCCGATTCCACGGCATAGCCATAGTCGATATGGCGAGCCGTCTCGGCGTCGAGGTCAACAGCCTTGCGATTGTCGAGCCGGACGGAAAGATCGGGCTCAATCCCTTCCACGATGGCGAAGTCGCCAGTGCGGATGTGATTCTCTTTCTCTGACGCGGTAAACCGGATGCGCTCCCCTACGGCTACCTCCCGCGTCTCTTCCCGGTAGACCGTGCTCTGGTTGGTTTGACTCCGAAGTTGAGCGGGGTTGTAGGTGACCTGCCCGCCATCAGCAGTTTCGATGGTCAACGTGTTTCTGCCTGTATCGGCTTCGAGGACACGCGCCATGCTGTTATGCGGAATGCCTTCGTGCGCAGGACTGCCCGCGCGGAAGTGTATCTCGTCGCCGGGCTGATAGTTTCCGGCAAAGCGTGGATTGGGGAACTTCTGCTCGATCAGGATCGGAAGTGAACGGCCTTCTAGTGCAAGTTTCCCCTCGCTCTGCAACTCAGCGCGAATCAATTGCGTCAGTTCCTGGCGCTCCGCTGCGTCTTGGGCGACTACGACTGTCCGATCAGGCTGCGCCGCGTAGTCCAGAGCAACCGCTGTAAGGCGGTGATCGGGGCTCTGGTACTCGTGGACTCTACCCTGCTGTTGAAGCCGTTCGGTCGCCGTGCCAGGCTGATGCTCGCGGAAAAGCTGAACAACATCCCGTGTTTGCTCGGTTGGGCTGGGTGGGCAAAAGTCCACTGCGGCGGTCTTCGAAATGTCGGTGGCAAGCCGCTGGCCTAGAGTTTCAGCGTCGTTAGTGTAGATGCGTGCATCCTCGGAGGCACGGGAGACGGCAACGTAGGCCAGCCGAGTGTTGATGAGCATTCGACTCGATTCGGTGTCGATGTTGGCGAGTACGCGGCCCGCCGTCAGTCCCTGGGAACTGTGACTGGTGACTGCATAGCCGTGATCGAATTGACGGAACTGGGCTGTGTCGAAGACGATCTCGCGCGACTGCTTGCCATCCAGGCGCACGGCCATTTGCCCATTGTCGATGGAAGTAATGGTGCCAAGATCCCGGTTGGCGACGCCAAGCGTCTTGTTGGGCTCGGTAAATTGGATGCGGTCGCCGGTCGAGAATTCGCGCGTGCTTTCGGTGAAGACATTGACACCGCGCAGCCGGCGCGGATCGTAGCTGACAGAGGCTCCATTGTCGAGTTCGACGGTGAGCGTATTGGCGCGGGCATCGACCTCCCGAACACGGGCGTAGCTATTGCGCTCGATACCTTCGGCCTTGCTTCCAGTGTGGTAATGCAGCACGTCGCTCACATTGTAGCGTGCCGCCCAAGTCCGATCAGCTCCGGTCATATCGGATCGATGATCGAGCACGCGCAGTTCGTGCCCATCGACCGCCAGCATTCCATTACTCCGTAGTTCGGCACGCACAGCCTCGTTGATATAGCGACGGCTGCGATTGTCGGGCGAAACGATGATGGTGTTTTCCGGCTGCGCCGCATAGTCTCTGGCAATCGCGGCAATGCGTTCATTGGCACCCGCGATTTCTGTCACCCGGCCCTGTTCAGTGAGCAGCGCGACGCCTTTTTCCGTTTCGTTGTTGGCGAGCAGTTCGACCGCGCGCCTCAATTCTGGATCTTTCTGGCGCATGATCTGGTCGAGCTGCGAGGTGCGCATCCCGGCCTGCTGCATCTGCTCGAAAGGCCGCCCGGCATCGACGGCCTGATGCTGGCTGGTGTCTCCGATAACGAGTACCCGGTCCTGGGGTTTCAGCTTTTCAAGGAAGGCACGCATCTGACGGGTGCTGGCCAAGCTGGACTCGTCCAACATATAAAGGTGGCGCAACTCCTGGTTTGCACTGGGATGGTTTTCGCAACGCGCGAGAAAACTTTGCAGCGTGCCGGCGTCAATGCCCGCCTCGCGGAGTTGGGCTGCGGCGCGCGAGGTGGGCGCAAACCCTTCGACCGTGTACCCGCTTTTCTCCGCACCTTCCCGGATACTTTGAACCACGGTCGTCTTACCGGTCCCGGCCCGCCCCTGCAGACCATGAACGCGGTCTCTGGAATTGAGCGTTTCCTCAATGACGCGCTGTTGTGCTTCGTTCAAAAAGTCGCGGGAGCGGGCCTGTTCCTGCGCCTGTTCCGCACTCAGAATCGGCTCGACAGCGTTGCGACCGCTGAGCATGAATTCGACGTTGGCGCGTTCGGCGGAGATGGTTTCCGGTGTGGTGAATCTGCGCCCGGAAGCATACTTTGGGCCGTCCACGATCTGAAAATCACCTGCACCGCGCCGGGTTTCAAATTCCGCGCGAATCTCCCGATAAGTTGTCTCTCCCATTCCCCGACGCATGGCGTCGCGCAGAACTCTGCGTTCATCGACGACTGCCTCCCGCTCGAAGACGCTCTGGCGAGCGAAGGTGACGGCTTCTTTGGCCTCGGCGCTGCTCTCTCGTTGGACCTGCGGCTGTTGGAGGCGCTCCCGTGCGGCGGCAACGACCTGTTCGGGCTGGTTGCCGAACTCCGCAGCCATCTTCTTGTGTGCGTCGAGAACCTGATCGGCGGTGAGATTCTGTTTGCGGTCGCGGGTCGAGTGCGCCGCAATCTCCGCAGCCTCTGCACCGGCGCGGCCCGTCTTTTCGAGCTGTTCTCGTATCTGTTGGGAGCGCGGGCTCGAAGCGTCGAGATACTCCTGCGAATAGCCTTTGATCTCGGGCGCGCCGCTCTTGCCGCTCTCAATCTCGTAACCCAGATTGCGCAGCCGGTACATCAATTCCGACTGGTAGACGGCCGTCGCATACTGCTGGCTCTCGAAGAGCGAATGCGGTTGCAGGGCGCGTGTCGAACCGTCGGCTCGCTCGGTGACATTGAAGATGACAGCGTGCGTATGAAGCTGCGGCGCGGCGTAGCCGTCCACAGGCCGCGCCGTGTCGTGCTCGAACTTGGCGGCGATGAATTTGCCTGTCGTCTCGGCAGGATGGTTGCCGCCGATCCGCGCCTGGGTATACCGTTCCAGTTCGTTCAAGGCTTCAGTAACAGCAGCGCGATGTGCCTCCCGGACCCGGTCATCGCCACCGACAAGCGCGGTGAGCGATACCGACTTCGGGGCCGAAAAGGTCGCATCCCAACCCGCGCGGTGCTCGACGGTTTTGATGGTCTCTCCATCGGCATTCTTGTACTCGAAGGCGGCGCGGGAGCGGACCATCGACGCTTCGGTATCTGGGTGCAGTCCTTCCGAAAGACGCTGAAACTCAAGCGGCGTGACTGCGCCGGAGAGACCAAACGGCGCGGCGAGTTGCCCCTGCCACTCGCCCTGCACGGTGTCGCCTTGCCGGTAATAGCTCTGCGTTTCGGAGGCGAAGTCCAGTTTATGATAGGTCTGCGCCTGGCTGGCGCTGAGCGATTTGGAAAGTGTCAGCATAGGGCTACGACGGCCTCAGTTCAAAAGAAATCTGTTCGTCCTCGGAGTGTTCCTGCGCATCGGGCAAGTCGGGAGAAGATGGTGTGTTGGCCATTTCATGGGCAGGTGCAGACGGATTTGTGGGGACGACTTCAACCTGCTCCATTACTTGCTGAATTGGCCAGGGAATCGGACGTGGCGACTTTTCCTGGACAATCGGAGCATCCCCGGAGACCGTAGCCACAGGTTCGGAATTCGAGCTTTCTTGCTTTTCTTCACTCTCCGTCTGAATTGGCTCCAACGTATCGGGATCGAAACTCAAGCCGCCGTCCGCCATCTTGCGCGGTATGAAATCAATGGTCTGCGTAGGCAGGTCCAGGTAATCGAAGGCGAAGCGAGCCACGTTATTTCCGAGCTTCAGGTAAGCGTGCCGGTCATCGAGTCCGGCGATTTCCGACCCCATGACCAGCGGCTCGATCTGCCGTTCCACAGTGAAGTTCTTGCCAGACCTGGTTCCATCGAACTTGGTCTCTTTCAGCCGCTCGATTTCGACCTTGCCGATCGTTTCTGAGATCCACTCGGACGCCTTTGGTTCAGTGGTCTTCATGAAAATTTTCGTGGCCGGCTGCGAGAGCATTACCTCGGCCAGATGGCCGTAAGTGACCTCAAGCTGGGCCTTGCCCTGAAAGCCCAACACGAGCGGATTTTTGCTCTTTCTGTTTTCACAGACCGCGGTGTGAAGCTGCGGCAGCTTCTGCAAACTTGCCAACTCATCGATCACAAACCACACCGGGCGTTGTCCCGGCTGCGGCGCGGTCAGTAACCGCATGACGAGAAGATCAATCCAGAGCGAATGCAGGGGACGCAACGTGTCCCGCTCTGCTGGACGCGAGGTAATGAAGATCCATCCCTGGCGCTGCTTTGACCAGGTACGGGCATTCCAGACAGGACGGTTCTCGTCTTTCTCCGGCAAGAGCCGGAAGCTCTTCGCCACAAGAGTAAGAGAAGAGAGGACACCGGCCCGCTGCGGCCCTGCCTTCTTATCAATGTAGAAGGCCATCTCTGTTCCCTGAACCCGCTTCAGCAACTCCACATCGCTGGCCATCCATGCGGCAAGCTGATGCGGCGTCGGTCCCAGCTTCAGCAGATGCGCGAAAATCTGGGCGGGCGTGTCGTGGAAGAACTCGTCGATCACGTCTGTCTTGCGTTGATAGAGCGAGGCCGCGATGGCGTCTGCCTCGGCATTCGACTCCATCTCCTGCGCCGGTCCCCAGTACGGGCAGCGATCATCGAGCGGGTTGAGCACGATGTCGCCGCGATCTTTATTGAAGAACCTCTGGATGTATTCGCAGGCCGGATCGTAGACGATGGCCGAGTCCTTTCGGTCCCTAATCTGGCGCAGGATTTGCATGATGAGCTGGGTCTTACCGGCACCCGTGTCGCCCATGATTTGGATGTGCTGAGCCTCCTTGCGCTGAGGAATCCGCATCATCCGGCGCGATTCGGTCGTCACGAAACCGACGCCTTCTCCCTTCGCAACCCGGTTGAATTGCTTCGGCGTGAGCATCAGCGGACCGCGCAAAACGCGGCCATACTTCATCTGCCGGAACCGCTTGATGTCTTGGGGAACAGCGAGCGCAAGCAACGCAATAAGGATGATGCCGCCTCCGATGAGGCGGGCGGCGAAGATCGCCAGCAGGCTCTTACGGTCGAAAACAACGTCATGCAGCCAGCGGTACATCGAGGCGTCGGTATACTTCCGAGTCGGCCCCAGGAAGGGAAACTCGTACCCTTCAGAACGCGCGAGTTCCGCGAGCGCAAAGGGCGCGACCTTCCCGCTTGGAAGCGTCATTTTGCCTCGTGCGAAGTCGAACGGAAAAGCCAGTCTTGGTTTGGCTTTCCCGCCACCCATGTAAACGAGCCGGTAGCTGCCGCTCAGATGAAAGGCAGAACCGGCTTGGGCGCGCATATAGTCCCCAATGTATGTCTGTTCGAGCGGTGGCATAGCGAAGCGGACCCGCTGCCAGAGCAGAAAGAAGGTCAGGAGCAGTGCCACCGCCACCGCCGAATAGCTCATCAACGGAACATGCGGCGGCCAGATAATCGTTTCCTTGCGTCCCCAGTGCGTAGCCATATCATCGTCCTCCTTTGGCGTCGTCCGTATACTGCTGCATGACTTCCTGCGCGGCCCGGCGTTTCTCGCGGCGCACGGCGCTCATGGCCTCGGTGATCCATTCCGTCGTGACCGGCTTGCCGAGGATGAGTGGCTTGATGAGGTTGACCAAAAGCATCCGCGTGGCGACGATCTCCGTGAAGACGGCGTCATCATCGGAGCGACGTGCCTCGCGCAGCAGAACTTCACGCGCCCACTCACTGAGATTTCGACCATTACGGCGTGCTGCCAATAAGAGTTCTTTCTCTTCCGATGCGGTTAACCGTTGCCTTTGAGAGAAAAGATCCGATCATTGACGAAGCGTGCAATCGGAATGATGCTGCACGCGGCTCCGGCCTTAGCGAACCACGGCGTGTACTTCATTTGTTCAGTGTTTACGCGGGTCATAGTAGGACCTCTGGCTCAGACTCAAGCCCCAAAGCTCGAACATCTTGGGATGTTTACGGACGATCAGCCATGCGCTTACGGCAAGCGAGGGAAAGGCGATCAATGCGACTATGCGAAACCCAACGAGGAAAACCGTTACGCAGACGAATATGATCGCCATCCATGCTGTGAGGTCGAGGCCAAGCTTGGCCCTCGGTCGATTCAGCGCTTGGTTGATTGGTAGCGGTTCTCCTCGCTTGGTCATGGCTGCCACCTACTGCATCGTCTGCCCGGTGAGCGAGCCAATCCACCCGGCGCCCCATCCGAGCACGCCTGCACCAAACAGCGCGCCGAAGAGACCCGGAATCGCATCCGCGAAGCGACCGCTCATCATCCGGATTCCGGCGAAAATCAGGCCGCCGAAACAGATGACCGCGCCCGCATAAATGGCGAAGGTTTTGAAGGTTGTCATCAGCGTGGTCGCCCCGGAGAAGTCCATCGTCCCCTGGGCGTGCGCGACGCACGTGAGCGAGAGCGCAAGAAACGACGGCCACAGCGCATGTGCTGCGCGGCAAAGGTTGTGTTTGGAGAGAGGTTGTGCCAATCGTCTGGCAAGGCGGGTTGTCTTGTGGAGAGGAATGATTCTGCTGCGAGGAAACATCGGCACCTCCGGTGGCCCTTTTCGGGCTGGAATATGCCGTGATCATTGGCGCAAAATGATTCTTCGTCCAATACGTTCTATTTATCGGCCGATAGCTCGCAGTTATCGGCCTCCGTTATCTATTGCGGATTCAGCAACATTCAGAGATGAAGCGATAACTGGACTGGGGTCTTATTTGCTGTTGCGACTGGCTGCTTGATGCTTGCGACGGGCTTCCGGATGTTCAGAAGAGGAGCGGGGACGCCCTGTGGCAGGTTTTTCTGAATGTGCCTTTGGAGCTTCTTTACAAGAATGGGGATGGTCTTAGGATAGCGTTCTTTGTGGTAAACAACGGCAGTGTCCACGGTCCAGTCAACTCCGGCAACGGGACGTGTAGTCAACTCCTCCTCCAGCGGAGTCCCTTCGCGGATCAGGGCGAAGCCATACCCTTCCTTGACTAGCGTCAGCATTTCGGAGGGATGGGAGGCACGCGAACACTCTTCGACAGTGACTCCGACGTCGGCTAGGAACTCCAGCAATCTTTGGTGAGCGTCAGGGTGCCTTTGCGGGTGATAGAAAATTGCGAGATTGCTTTGTAAATCGGTCGCATCCAAAGCGGCTTTGGATGCAAGCACATGGTCCTTGCGCAGGCACACCAGAAGCCTGTCGCGGCGGATCTCCTCAATGTGAAGCGCGGGATGCCTCAAAGGAAGGGTTACGATAGCGGCATCGATCACGCCATCCGCGATCTCTTCGGCCAATTGGGCAGTATCACCATGGGTTGGCCGAATGGCGCATTTCGGCATCAGTTCCTTATGTGATTCGCAGAAGGTGCGAAACAGTGCCTGATCGACGAGTGGCGTTGATCCGAACCGCACGGAGTTGATTTCGCCCCGCTCGATCTCGATGAGTATGTCGATAATTTCGTCGCGAACTTCAAGGAGAAAAGGGGCCAATGCCAGGAAAGCTTGGCCGGTTCTGGTTGGATAGATGCGTCCGCTTTTGGATTTGCGGAAGAGGCGAATGGAGGCGTTGTCCTGAAACTGCCGGGCCTGGACCGTGAGATTGGGCTGGGAAGTATGCAGTTCATCCGCGGCGATGCGAAATCCTCCTTTTTCGAGGATCGTGAGCAGATACCGAAAATGGCGAAACTCCGCCCAATCGTACATTGCCCCCCTACGCACCACGCAACAAAGGAGGCGTTGCCGATCGAACTGAGAACGAGACTTGCGACGCCTCCCTTGTGGAAATCTTGCCACGGGCTATAGGTAGTTGCAACAGGAAGTTGAGATTTGGCCAAACTTACTCTAAGCAGCCATTGCACGTATCTGACGCAGCATTCAGCCATGAAGTGCTCTATGCGCGGTCCGCGTTTTATCGTTCCTTGTTTGAAGCGTCTGCGTATGATGCCTCATCCCCGTCCAATTGACTCCGATGAGCTATACACCAAACATTCCCTCCGGTTATTGGCGCACATGGTGTCAGACGACAGGTATCCTTACTGCGGTCCATATTCGCACCTCGTGTAGACTCATAAGGGAGGATTTTGAATGAGCGCGAAACAACTACTGGCTGAAATCGATCGCGGCATCAATGCCTTGCAGAAGGCACGTGTCCTGTGTTTGAAAAGTGAAGCTGCCGCACCGAAGGTTAAAGCAACCGCAGCTAAGACAGCCAAGGTAACGAAGGCCCCAGCAAAAAAGGCAGCTAAGGGCGGCATGAGCGATGAGGGCCGAGCCAGGATCGCAGCTGCTCAGCAAAAGCGCTGGGCCAAGGTCAAGCGGGAAAAGAGCAAGGCATCTAAAGCGGCTAAAGCAGCTTTGGTTGTCCCCGCAGCAAAGTAACCCGCGCACACGCACACGCATAAAGGCCCCGAGGCTATCGACCTCCGGGCCTTTCTCTTTGGCGACGGCTACCTCGTCCAGAGTATATGAAGCAAAACAGCAAACGCGCCAGGTGCGCTCATGGCTGCCGGTTGATCTCCGAATGTGTCGGATGAGTTGCTGTCAATCGCCCGGATCGGCGCCGTGACCAAAGAAAACTTGTGGGAAGGTGACTTTCGAGGACCTATCTGGGGCCGCCAGCTTGCATCTGATGAGCCGCCGCTCACTCTCCAACATCTCCAAGTGTCACAACAGAGCCCAAGATGTCAGGAAGAAATGGATAGTATTCCGGCAACCGTTTTACATCAATTCAGGGGATAGTCCGATTGGACACCAAACACAGTGCAGTACGCTTCTTAACTGCACGGAAGGCGCCAAAAGCTTCCTGGAGTGTTTCTATGACCGCGCAGCTAAAAACATATGTGCAGACCCAAGGCTCTGTGTGGTCCAATATCCGCATGGAAATTGAGAATCTAAAAACCGCTGAGTTTGTCCAGATGCTAGGCGCGTTCAACTTTGAGCGCAAGCCGTTGGGTGCTGTACGCAATGAATTCAGTTTTCAGGTGGATTGGACAAAGGGCGGAGAAGGCCAAGAGATTCTGCGAGAGCATATCCGGGTAGGGACTCTCATTCGAGTGCAACAACATGGCCAGCAGCACCAAGGCGTGCTCAAGTTTGAGAGTGGGATGAACACCAATGACGGCATGGTTGTGGTGGAGGTTGCATGATGGGCGAACCGCTTGTCCGATGCGGCCCGCCGCTTCGGATGTCACTATGCGGTCTTCATCGCCGCCCTCTGCAAATGCGCCTGCATGATCTGCTCCTCCGACCGGAGCGCGTCGCGGATGCGCGATGAGATGGTGCCCCAGGATTCGTAGGGCGGCGGAATCTGCGTCTCCAAATCGAAGCGTTCAATACACACCAGAGCAAGCTGTAGGCCGCGGGAAGCTTTGTTCCGGAATCCATTGAACAGGTTGACTGCGAGTTGCCCATCGCGGGCCCACCAATCGTTCACCTCGTCGTTCAGGGCGTGAAGCGAATCGTAGTACGCCGTCAACGCCGCGGCATCGTCCTCGGCAAGTTCACGCACCGCGGGAGCGCTGGGATAGAGATTTGGCCAATGCGGGAGGAAGTCCTGCTTCACATCGTTGGGTTTCAGGGAGTTGTTGGTCGAGTGCGCGAGAAAGTTCGCTAGCGCTCTGCCGTGGATAAAGAGAACGCGCTCGATGGTGCGTTGAAGCTCCGGAGCCAGAATCCGGCACGCCTCACGTTGACGACTGGGAGATTCCTCCGACGAAGTCGCCACCGAGAGGGCGTCCGGGACAGCCGCCGCGGGCGAAACCGGATCGCCCGTCGCAAGTCGAAGACCTCCGTTCACGCGGATTTCATACGGGGGCACATTCACATACTTCCGATGTCGTCGTCCCGCAAAGTCCACGGCGAGCTGATCGCCCTCCAACGCGAGCCGCAGATGGTGAATCTGCTCGACTGCTGCCGAGAGCTTCAAGTCGGCAATCGTTGCGATCCAGGCGATCTCGAGGAAGAGCTGTGGATCATGGCCAAAATCGGCATACAGGTCAAAGGACGAAGACCGCTCGATCTTGACGATCGAGTTGAGGCCTTGCAGCAGACTCTCGCGCATCGCTTCGTTCGCGAATCCAATGAAATCGTTCTCCGAGGACTCAAAGGCTTTCGGCGATTCGTTCAACAGGAGCCGGCGAGCGCGCAGTTCCGCGAACTCATCCGCAGTGGTTCCGGAGGTCCCCATCTCCATGTCATTGCTGAAGCTCGTCTGCGATGGTGTGAATCGCGCCTTCCACATGGCAACCGAGCCTTCCATCGTGCGGTCCAGCTTCTCCAGCGTGGCGACCGCGACATCGAAACCAACGGCGACCACGACTGGCTTCGTGTGGCCTCTCAACCGCGTGAAGATCGCATCGACTTCGCTGTTATCGGCAAGCACGCTGAGCTCAATCGCATCGGACCAGCTGCACCGATGCACAATGGGAAACGCTCGCATAGACAGCTCCGTCGAGATCAACTCCGCACGTGGAGACCTATCACAGGTGAGCGACGGTGGCGGCGGCGCAGTCGCTGACACCGTAGGCGCGGAAAGTACGGTCGGCGCCAACGAAAAATCAGGTTTCTTCCCGATTGGCGGCGGCTGGATCATCTCCCCGTGTAAGACCCGGATCAACTTCTCGTACTCGGTCGTACGATATGGTGTCCCGCGCAGGTCCACGCCGATCCGGCCCTTGAGATATAGTGGTAGCGCCGTGGCGAAGCTTCCCAGATGGAGCACGGGAATGAACTTCCTGGTGTGGATGTATTCGGCCATCTCCGACGTAACAATCAACGACTCATAGCCCACGCCCCCTTCACGATTATTTGCACGCTTCGCATAGTTATCCGTGCAGACCACGATGACAAACTCGCTCTGAGTCACCGCTTGCTCCATAAAATACTGCTTCTCCATACCGGGATGGAGATGGAACTGATCCGAAAGGATCTCGATGCCATCCCGTCGGAGGCAGGTGGTGAGGTCTTTCACCCATGCCTCATGTTCGTCGCTGTCCCATGAGTATGAGAGGAAGACACGCGGTACGCCTTCCGTTGCCGGGCCGAAGATAGACGGATGTGCAGAGCCAGTCATGTCACGGATTATACTTCCGCGTTAAGAGCTTGCTGAATGACCACCTGATCCCTTAGCGGTTCGATCGCCCTCCGCTTTCTGCTGAGGAGTGGGGGAAGGTGCAGGAGGAGGAACGAGGTCGGTACGAAACTCGCGAGCTGAAGCCTGCCGGATCGCTGATGACAAGGTGACTTCCCAGTAGGAATGATTGCTCAAAGTGCAGGAGGTACCAATGGCGGGTTGAGGGCTAGCTCTTTGAGACCAACACAGAAAAATAGAAATGATGCCTCTCAAATAGTCTGAATCAGGAAGATCGTCGCCGCACCCCGCACCTGTCAAACACTTTATCGAAAAAAGGCCTCAAGGCAGCTTCCGGATTGTCATCTTCGTTGAACTCTCCAGTGAGCTCAATCACGTTCGCCATGCAGACGCCCAAAGGCCGGTCGGATCCTTCTTTCAGCATGAGTTGCCGGTTGAGAACTCCCTCGAAGCCCACAATCCATCGAAACGGGCCCGATATGCCTAATTTCTGGAGATATTGAACACTTCGCAATAGGCTCTGACAAAAGCCGGCTTCGTCCAAAACAAAATAGTCTGCGAGCGAGGCGTATTGTGCTGCGACAGCCCAAATCTCTCCACTTTGGAAAACGAAGCAAACCGCCGGTGCCCACCCGGTGCGGTTCTGAAAGAAGAATCCACATCCGTCGTCGGACTCCAGAAACGCCGCCGAGCCTGCGATCTCAGTCAAGGGCATCGTGACTAGCGACCCCATGACCGACTCCAGGTCACGATTAAGCCATGTCTTGCCAGGATCGAAGACCGGCATTACCCTGAGCCATGCCGCTGCTCCGTTGGCCAAGGTAATCGCAGTCCTTTGCTTCGATCCAACCAACAGAGCAAGTTGGTTTCTCTCAAAGCCAAGCGGAAATCCCGAAGCGCGAAAGCGTGCCAGTCCATCCACTGGTTGTCTCGCAACGAACTCCTTCGGTTTCGGGGCCTGCGATTTGAAGAAGTCGATGAACGCCGTGTCAGAGAGAATTCCCCTTAGAGCTTGCTCAAAATATTTTGAAAGGCTATCTCGCGCAATCCGTCTTGCCTCTGCGTCTGCATCTTCCGTCAACCAAAATGTGTATGGAAATCTTAGATGAGCCATGTCGAACGGCATGGTCTCTTTGCTCGGCTCGCCGTAGGCGGAATTCATCACGGTGATGATCCGGTTGTAGCCAACGGACTTCAGAGCCCAACCATATTCAATGAGAACATTCGGGTTCGGGGATGGGCTTCCATCGAGGCGGCTTCCTACAAAGGTTAGGTCAGCCAAGAAAACAGCAGCACTGTCTATTTTCTTTAGGATGGTGTCAAATATCGGCGGGGTGCCGGCAACTCCCTTCGTATCCTTATCGATCTCAATTTCTTCACGTACGGCCTGTTCGATTGACAGATCTTGCTGCAGGCGACCGATTGCCTGGGACAATGCCCGCTCAATGAAGTTCCTCCCGATCAGCGGCTTCGTATCACTCTGCCACGAGAAAAATACGGCCAACTTCATATGACCCCCGGAGTGCTACCGCAACTCTATCATTTTTCGCGGCTTGCAAGTGGAAGAGTAGAATTGTCTCGATTACCCACGGGCACAAAATGAGCCTATTATCTGTCGATCTCGGTAGGGCCTTCGACGAAATTGTGACGAACGAAGAAGGGCTGCGATTCCAGCGCATCGCTGTGCGAATCCTACGACAAACCTGGCCCCAACTCGTCGCTTCGGAACCCAAAAAAGACCTGGGGGCTGACGGAATCGTTCCGATACAACTTGCAGAAGACAAAGTAGAGAGGATTGTGGCGTGCTCTCTTACGGCCAGCTACGCAAAGCTCCTCACGGACGCCCAGAAGATCAAACGGAACTTTCCAGCCACCACGGTCCTTCTATTCGCCACGCCGAGGTCAGTCTCCAATCAACTCCAGAAGAGCTGGAAGGAAGAACTCAAGAACGCAACGGGTCTAGACCTTATTGTAATTTCCCGTGAAGATCTTATTTCGAGACTGCTCGACCCAGCCAATGCTTCCATACGTGAGTCTGAATTTGGGTCGGAACAGCGAATCGCCGTTGACCTTGACATAGTCGGTGCCAAGATTGTGAATGCAGCCACTGAGACTCTGAGGAGTTGGGAGGCACATCGGGGAATCGGGCAGTTCCCGCTGATCCAGCTGCGGCTGGCGGAAATCACTTCCAATGGCCAATATGGAGAGCCAACTACGCTCGACCAAGTAGCCCTACGCTTGCTGCAAGGCGCGCGTATTGTTCTCGAAGCCTCACCTGGAAGTGGCAAGACAGTAACCCTGGTTCAACTCACACAGCGACTCACCACGCTCAACGCCACACCCCTCCTCATACATCTCCCCCAATGGGCCAATGTCGATCGAGAGCTCTTTGATTTCATAGCAAGCGCGTTACCATCATTCTCGCGAGAGAAGATTGCTCCTTCAGACCTGAGTAGGTCCATGCAAGCTATGCCATCGGTTCTGTTACTCAATGGCTGGAATGAGATCTCTTCCGCCTCCCTCGAAAGAATGGAAGAAAGGCTTCGCGGAGCCGATCGCGACCTTAGACAAATCGGAATTATAGTGGCGACTCGGGCGCGCTCTGTCACTCCGCCATTTCAAAATGCTACATGCATCGGAATTCGCACCTTGTCTCGACAAGAACGCCGCAAATACCTTGTCGATGCGCTTGGAAATGACGGCGCGCAGTTCGCGGCGGAATTGGATTCGGATCGGGCGCTCAACGACCTGACTCGCAGCCCTTTCATCCTTTACTGGGCAATGCGCCTCAGGAAGAAGGCAAAGCAGAGTTTGCCTTCGACCAGAATGCAAATTCTGGCAGATGTCGCTCAACTGTACGAAGAGGAGCCTGATCACAGAAATGCAATCCTAAAGGAACCTTTGGAGGGATGTGCGGGTACCTATTTAGTCGCTTTTGCGCGACAGATGACTGCAGTTGGGGAAACAACCATTCCCGAAGCCGGCGCGAGACAAATATGTAAGGCCGTCCGAGATGATCTCTTCCAAGCAGGTCAAGTCATCAAGGACTACCGGCCAGCCGAATTACTCGCCGCACTGTGTGACCATCATCTCTTGAGACGTCTACCCGCAAACGACGGTATTTACGATTTCGTACATCAACAATTTCAAGAGTTTTATTCAGCAACATTCCTGGAAGAACAACTTCGCCTTGTTTTAGCTAAAACTACACTACGTGAGCATTTCATCGCTGCGTATGTGAATTCACCGGCATGGGAAGAGGCATTCAAAATGCTTGCCGCTGGCATTGGTGCACAGCCTGTTAGTAGCGAAGGTTCCTTGCGGGCAGCTCTACTCGTCGAAGCAGCGATGAGTGTTGATCTTGTCTTCGCAGCGGCACTCGTGTTCTTATGCGACGAGCAACTCTCTTCCAACATTCGTACGCAGTTTGTAATGAAAGTTAAGAGTTGGTATCTACTTGGTGAAGAAAGTCACCAGACATGCGCACTCGCAGCAATGTTTGCAAGCGGTCTTTACGAATTCCGCGACATAATTGTTCCACTTTGCACAAGTAGTGATCAGCAAGTACGACTCAATACGTATCGAAGTGCGAAGGAATTCCGCTTGAAAATCTTCGGCAACAATTGGAAGCAAACGGTGGTTGCTTGGAATGAACCTGCTAGGAAAGACTTTATCGGCGAAATGACTACCAGTTTCAATATGGTTGACATTGGCGAGTATTTTGCTCTGAGTGACCCTAGTCTAGAGATTCGAAAAGAGTCAATTAGGTATCTTGCGTGGATGGGTGCCCGCGAGCGAGTCTTAGCCGCATTGAAACAGTTACCAGAGACCATGCTCGACGATGTACTGCTGGGGCTTGATCGATCAGAGATTCCAGAGGAAATGCAACGTCGCGCGTCTGCAGCTTTAGAATCTAAGGCGTCCACTGAGCAGAACCCTGTACACAAGATGCAGATCCTATTGTCTCAAGTTGAACAAGGGCATGAACACGCAGCCGAGCTAATCAAGACTGAGTTGAACACTTTTTTGGGGAAGCCATTTCCACCTAATGCCCAAAACGTCCTCGGCCACGCGATACGTGCGCTTCAGACTTTCGACGCGTCTTGGACTAATGAATGGCTAAGCCGCCAAGTCGCTGATGGAACACTCTTTGCCCCCCAATGGGCAGGTATTATTACTGAGTTACCTGTCGCTGTGAGAGATGAAGTATTTCTGAAATTGACAACCGAGGATCTCAAACATCAGGAAGACCGCTACATCGCGCTGCTATTAACGACACCCGATCCTTTGACCGCACAAGAAGCGTTCAGGCGTTACCTGATGATCCGAAAGGAATTGAAGGAGAGCCGTCCTCTCCATACAGACGCGCGTTGGACCATAAGCCGACAGCTTGAGGAGTTCTTTCGCAGAATGCCAGCTGCGATGGTCATGGACGTACTCGATGACCACCTAACAAACAAACTGGAAGACCATTCTTTGCGATGCATTGTGGCTCTACTCAACGGAGTTGGACGCTACGATTCCACAGAGCAGAGGCCACTAGATATGAGACCGGAGCTCGCACCTTCAGCATTGGAGAAGATCCGGCAATATTTGAAGAGAGCAACAGTTTACGCTCGGGGCTTGAATGAGCAGGACGGGGAGCTGATCGCATATATCGGCTCAGCGCTCGCGCGCGTTGGCTCCATCGAAGATTTGTCCGACCTGAATTCTCTCATCCAGGCGGATGTTGCAAGATGGAATGCGGTCGAGGAGGCAGCCGCGAAAGGTCAGCGGGTTCAACGCCAGGGTTGGTCCATATGGCATGTAAAATCCGCCACATTGCTTGCTGGAGATAAGGCCGACGAGGTGTTGATCCCCCTATTATCCGATTATCATTATGGGGAGTGGGTAGCGAATGCGCTCAAAGACTTGGCGCGAATAGATAGTGAAGCTTTTCCGAATTTTAGGAGTCCTAGTATTTACACGCAATTTTGGGATGCTCGGCAGCAAAAACCTTCAGGGCGATATGACGAATTCAAACGTGAGCGCTATGCAGCGGCCGTGAAGAGTGCCGTTGTTCAATTGTCCCAGGAATCTCCTACGAATATTCATTTGCTACAAAAGCTCGCAGCCGTTCTCGCTGCACTGGATGGACCCGCGTCTGCTGATGTCATCTATCAGGCCATCGAATTGCCATTGAAGTTCAGCGGATGGACACGGCTCGCGGCGCTAGAGGCACTTGTAGCAGGCGGTGTTTCCGTCCGTCTAGCTGCCGTCTCGAAAGTCCTTGCCGATACCTTGCAGGATGTCCGACCGAAAGGCTATTTCAACGGCGATCAGGATCGAGATCTTGTTATCGGGCTCGTGAAGCTATTCCCATTTTCAGATGATCCCGCTCTTGGAATCTCAAAATTAGAGGAGATTTTTTCGTCTCGAACCCTTCAACCGTACGAATTCAGAAGGATGGTTTCTTCTCTAGGGCAGTGTCGTCGTCCAGAAGCGTTGGATCTGCTCCTTTCCCATGCCGACACCGACGGCTCAGGATTCAAGCAGCAAGAGTCCGAGTGGATTCACGCTATTTCCGATCTTGGAGGTGAAAAGGCGATTACGACGCTTTTCAGATTCATCGATCCGGATGAACGCCCATTCACTCTCGAAGGTGTGCATCGAAGCGGTGTTTACGACGTTGTTGCTAAGGAGCTCGACCGGTTTGCCTCCTCCGACGAATGTGTGCAACAAAGGCTGTATTCGCTTGTCCACAAACAGCTATCCGATTGGCAAAAATACATCTTGATGAAGAGTTTCGCCAATCTAGGCACCATCGACGCTATCCTGGCAGGTATTAACCTCTATCAATCTGGTCCATCAACGCGCATTCCAAGCGCTATTTCCGACGCTTTTGAGAAACATGTACTCAGCAGACGCCCCCATGAGGTTTATGCGAACTCCTATACTCTGGAGCCGACGCAAGCTACATCTCTGAGACGAACACTGTTCGAGCGAATGATAGTGACGCCTCAACTGAAATGGCCTATCTTCACTCTACTCGGACAGATTGAGGTGTGGCGGCTAGCACACGGAAAACCAATTGACGAACCACGCCACCCGTCATTGATGTCAGGATACGCTTGGCCACCATTGGAACTCATGGCCAATTGAATGAATTCAAAGTACCCACTGAACTCGATTTAGACGCTTCTTTGAAGATAGGTATCGAGAAACGCCACAGTGTTCAGTCTAGTGAAAGTCATGGGACGAGATTGCGACTTCTGGCATCTGGAATGGAGCAATGGTTTTGGCCTTCACATGCACTACGCCATCGCTATTCTGAAGTAAGCCGTGAATATGAAGGAAACGATGGTGCGTTACGGTCAGTCGCTCACGCTCGAATAGATCGGGCGTGAGAATGATGTTTGCGATGCCGGTTTCGTCCTCCAGCGAGAGAAAGACAAATCCCTTGGCAGTTCCAGGACGCTGGCGCGCAATCACACATCCGGCGATATGGATCATCGCGTTCTGCGCGCAGTGGACGAGATCGGCAGCAGCCACGCAACCCATTGCACGCAGGGAACTGCGCTGGTAAGCGAATGGATGTGGTCCGGTGGTCAGGCCGCTGCCAGAGAAGTCCGCGCTCAGACGTTCGTCGGTAGTCATGGCGGCGAGCGGCATCATATTCTGCTCGCAATCCGCAATGCCGCGTAAGAGCGGTCCCACAGGACGGCCTGTCTTCTCCACCTGCCACAACGCATCACGACGATGCGCAACAGTGTCGATAGTATTGAGTACACCTATGCGCGCCAGGATGACCAGTTCGCGGCTATTCAGCACGGGCACGCGCAAGGTAAGGTCATCAACGGATTGAAAGTTGCCATGCTGTGTTCGCTCGTCTATCAGCTCTTTTATTGTTGAAGACCTCATGCCGCGTGCATAGTTGAACCCGATGCGTAGCGAGATATTATGATCCTCTTCGTGTTCAAGAGAACAGATCGCCATGGAACGCTGCACATCAATCGGCCGCACACGCAGGCCATGGCGCTGTGCATCTTTGATGAGAACGGCAGGCGAGTAAAACCCCATCGGCTGATTGTTGAGCAACGCACAGGTGAAGGCCGCCAGATAATGCACCTTCAGATAGGCCGAAGCATAGGCGATCAACGCAAAGCTGGCCGCGTGAGACTCCGGAAATCCATACATGGCGAAAGACGAGATGCTCTGCACGATGTTGTCCTGCGCCTCGGGAGCGATGCCGTTGCGGGTCATGCCCGCACGCAAGCGTCCTTCCAGATTCTTCATCCGTTCCATGGAACGGCGCATACCGACGGCTCGGCGCAACTCATCGGCTTCGGCTCCACTGAAGTTGGCGATAGCCATAGCCATGCGCAGCAACTGCTCCTGAAAGAGCGGCACGCCCAGTGTTCGTTTCAGCACTGGTTCAAGTGACGGATGCGGATAAGTGACTTCCTCTTTACCTTGGCGACGGCGCATGTAGGGGTGCATCATCTTGCCCGCAATCGGCCCAGGACGAATGATGGCGACCTGCACCACGATGTCATAGAAGCGACGTGGTGCATTATGCGGAATCGAAGCCATCTGCGCGCGGCTCTCTACCTGAAACATGCCAACGGTATCTGCCTTGCAGAGCACGTCATAAACCTTGGGGTCTTCAGGCAAGGCGGCGAGATCTACCTTGGTGTTGTAGTGCTGGGGAATCAGTTCGATGCTTTCTTTAAGTACGGCCATCATGCCGAGCCCTAGCAGATCCACTTTGATAAGGCCAAGATCGGCGCAGTCTTCCTTGTCCCATTGGATGACGGAGCGGCCCGGCATGCAGGCACGTTCAATGGGGACGACGCGATTCAACATGCCTGCACAGATCACCATACCGCCTGAATGTTGCCCCAGATGGCGCGGCAGATTCTTCATGCGCTGGCAGATGTCGAGATAATGCGCAATGCGCGGATGACGAAGATCGAAGCCTGCTTGCGCAAAGCGATTTTCCATCGTATCGTTTGCACCCTTCCACTCCCAATGGCCCATCAGACTGGAGATCCGCTCGATCTGCTCCTCTTGAAAGCCGAGCGCCTTGCCCACTTCGCGTGCCGTGGAACGGCCACGATAGCTGATGACATTGGCGGTCATTGCTGCTCCCAATTGCCCATAGCGTTCGTAGAGATACTGGATCACGCTCTCGCGCTCGTTGCCCGAAGGCAGATCAAGGTCGATGTCCGGCCATTCGTTGCGGCTCTCGTTGAGGAATCGCTCGAAGAGCAGTTCCATGCCAACGGGATCGACTGCGGTAATTTCCAGCGCATAACAGACCACCGAGTTCGCAGCCGAGCCTCGGCCCTGAACGAGAAATCCCTGCCGCTGACAATATCGGATTATGTCCCATACGATCAGGAAGTATCCGGCAAAGCCCAGCTTCGCGATCAGCGCAAGCTCGCGCTGCACCTGAGCATGGGCCTTGATCAGCAGAGTTCGCTTGTCTGCCACGCTATAGCGTTTGCGAACGCCTTCGTCCACACGCTTGGCCAGGAAGCTGGCCATGGTCTCGCCATCAGGAACGGGGTAATGCGGGAACTGATAGCCGAGATTGTCGAGCGTAAATTGCAGTCGCTGGCTGATGAGCTGCGCGTTGGCGATGGCCTCGGGAATATCGCGGAAGATGCTGCTCATGGTTGTGGAGGAGCGCAGAACGCGAGCGCTGTTTGCAGCAAGCAGGCGTCCGGCGCGATCAAGTGGCACATGATGACGAATCGCGGTCAGCACATCGAGGACTTCGCGATCTTTGTCCGTTGCTGCACGCACACCGTTGGTAGCCACGATGGGCATTTGCAGGCTGGCTGCCATCGACAACAGCGCCTGGTTGCGCGCTTCTTCCTCGCGCAGTTGATGGCGTTGCAACTCAACAAAGAGATTTCCGCGTCCGTAGATTGCAGCAAGTTTCTCTGCAACCTTGCGTGCCTGATCCGTCCCACCTTCGGCAAGAGCAGCCGCAAGTGGTCCTTCGTCACCACCGGTCAGGCAGATCAATCCGGCTGAAAACTCGGCAAGATCGTCGAGCGTGGCTGCGCCTTCTGTCTTGGTTGCTTCGCGCATCTTGAAGCGCGTGATCAGCTGGCATAGATTCTGATAGCCCGCTTGCGAGGTGCAAAGCAAAGTAATGCGGGCTGGTTCGTTTTGCCCGGTATGCGGAAGCCATGCGGCCGGTTGCAGTCTACGGCCAAACGAGGAGACGGCGATCTCCGCACCAATATGGGCTTTCACGCCACAGCGTTTGGCTGCGGTGTGAAAGCGCGCTGCTCCATAGACGCCGTTGCGGTCGGCAATCGCCAGCGCCGACATCTCCAACTCGGCTGCGCGCTCGGCAAGGAACTCTGGTGCGGAGGCCGCAGCCAGAAAACTGAAGGCGCTCGAAGCGTGCAGTTCGACGTAGGGATCATCAGTCAAGCAGCGCCTCCAGACGCCACTCAGTACGTAGGCGGTCGTGCACCAGCAAAAGGCCCAGAATCTGTCCGCGACTGTCGCGGGCCATCACATCCCACTCCTCTTGATCCCATGCATCGACAGACCACCAAGCGCCGCTCGTACGCCATGGTCCATAGGCCGCGGTCACGCGGAAGGAGTCATAGAGATCGCGAAAGAGTCCTGGCTTTCCGTCTGCCAGCATCATCTCTAGCGTGCGCGGTGGACGAACCCGGCGCAGAGCTGCACGTTCCAGCGGAGCCGTGTGCGATTTGCTCGCAGTATCCGCGCTAAATGGATCGAGATGGAAGCTGGCCGGGCGGTGCGAATCTTCGAGCACAGGCGTCCCGACACGATCTTCACCGACCATTGCCTTGATGCGTGCCAGCGTCACATCCAACCGTGCCGCTTCAGGCGTCTGTGGAGCAAATAATCCCATCTGCACTTTGCTGGTCTTGCCGGGTTCGGCGTGCAACGTCATCGCGAGCACCGCAGCCTGCGGAGGGTGCGCGGACAACTCCATCTGCAAGAGCTTCAGCAAAAACCTCTTGTCCTGCGAAGGCAGTGCGGGATGCACGGACAACGACTGCGACGGCGCGCCTTCCAGTACCAACTCTGCCGTGAGTGAGGCCAACGCTAGCGCATGTGCCATGGCACGATCGATCAGACAATCCAACATGCGCGCGGCCATAAAGAGCAGTCCTTCTTCCTGCTCTACAGGCGTGTCAAACTCGTAGACCTCCCGCAGCGCGAAGGCTGCCTCGATAGGCTGGAAGGTGTGGCTCGCCGCGCCGCGCGCCATGGCCTGCCACTCGCGCGCACGAGCACCCAGCCGCGCAATCAGTTCCGACTCCGGCAGCGCAGCCAGATCAGCAAAGCTGCGAATGCCCCACAGTTCGAACTTTTCCTGCTGTTCAAAGCTCAGATCCAGCGCATGCAGCGGAAGCAGCGCCAGCGTATCCGCCTCCGCGCCCGCAGCCACAATACATAATCCGCGATGCGCGGCAGCCTTTAGACGCGCCGTATGAAAGTTGGCGCTCAGTACGACACTGACACGAAGACCAACGGCTTCCATGGCATCTTTGATCTTGGTAGCCAGCACATTCGGCGGACCAAAGAGCAATTCGCTTCCCATCACATCGAGGACTATTGAACATCCAACGCCAGCAGGAACAACTTCCATGCGTGGCGTGAACTGCGCCGCTACCTCCAGCATTACGGTACGTGCTGCCTGCTCTACGGCCAGCGAGCGATCAAGAATCTTCAATCCATTCAGCGCTTCGGCGTCCATGCGCGGTAGTCCACGCACGACTCCGCGTTGCGCCGCGGCGCGATTCATGGAACAAACGCAGGCATTGTGCAGTGGACCATCCACAATCGCCACCGCCTCGCCCTTCAGGTCGGTGCGCAGGCGCAGCAGTGCCTGTGCGGCAAATTCCGTGGCATGAATGCAGGCATAGAGTTCGCGGCTCATGCGCTTCTCTCCGCAGCCCAGGCTGTGGACGATGCCCATGCAACAGCGGGCGGCTTCCGCTGCTGTGAGTATTGCGTGAAACGCTCACGGCGACGGCTCAACTCAAAGCCATAGCGACTGAGCACTGTTTCCCCTTGTGCTTCCGCGCGGAGCGCAAAACAGTCAAGCACTACAGCCGCACTAGACTGCGCATACGAAGCCCGCCCCAGCACCAGCAGTGTGCAACGCGTCCGGTCTGCAGCCTGACGAAAGCGAAACCAAGTAGCCAGTGGAATCCGCAGGCCCTGTGCTGGATCGACACCGCCCAGATCCAGCACCAGCGCGGCGAAGCCTCCCACTTGCAACAGCAGGTCAGTGGCCCGCAACGCTTGATCGAGATGCGACCAGCTTTTCTGTGCGCGCCTGTTTTTTATCATGGGCAAAGCCGCTCTGCTGTTCGTGCAGCGAATCCACAGCAGCAGGGGCAGATGCACTCCGCTCGCCGCAGCAGATTCCGGATCAAGCGCATCGCAGGCATCCACCCAGGCGCAAACATGCCCGCGAGCTGTACAACTGGCCAAAAAAGCCAGCGATAGCGTCGTCCGTCCAGAGCACTCCGGGCCGACCACCTCGCTGATGGCTCCCACGGGCAGTCCGCCATCGAGCAGCGCATCGACAGCGGCAATACCTGTTGCCGCCGTCTCGCGGATGGTGCGCGGCATGGGCGAGAGCGCCGCCGGGAAGCGGGTCGCGAGGGATTCTTCGATCTGGAGTCGTAGGGCAGCAGCAGAGGGCATATTTCGCCTTATATTCGCCTTTAAAGGTTCGCGCGAATCGGCCCGCTTGTCAACAGTTCTTCGGTTTCGCCGCAGGTGAAGCGCTATTCTGAGAGCGATATGTGTGGCCGCTACGCCCGAAAATCCGCGCAAGAGCTTCTTGCCGAATGGTTTGATCTGGACTTGAACCTGATGCCCTGGTTCACGGCCAGCTACAACGCCGCTCCGCAGAGCTTTCAGCCCGTGGTGTGGCTGGATTCTGAATCCAGCCAACGGCGCATCTCATTGATGCGTTGGGGCTTGGTTCCATCCTGGGCCAAGGATGAGCGGATTGGCCTGAGCACCATCAACGCCCGCGCCGAGGAAGCTGCCGCCAAACCTGCCTTTCGTGAAGCGCTCAAAAGGCACCGCTGTTTGATCCCCGCCGATGCTTTCTACGAGTGGCAACGCCGATCGCCAAAGACTCGCCAGCCCTACGCCATCGGGCTGAAGAGTGGTGAACCTTACGCCTTTGCCGGCTTATGGGAGAACTGGCAGCCGCCGGAGGGTGATGCGCTGACCACCTTCACCATTCTGACCACCGCGTCTAACGAAGTGATGGCCCCGATCCACGACCGGATGCCGGTGATCGTTGCCCCGAAGAATTACGAACACTGGCTGGACACAGACAGCAAGTCCACTCCATTTCCTGATCTGCTTCAGCCCTATCCCGCCGAAGAGATGGAAGCCTGGACGGTGAGCGATCATGTCGGCAATGTGCGCAATAACGACCCGGAACTTCTCACTCTACAAGAGCCGGACCAAGGAACTCTGTTCAGCTAATTCTGGATTAATGCGATTCAACTAAGTTGGCGGATGCCTTGGCGACTATGAGGACTAATGTCCTGCAAGACCGGTCGGCATGCCGAACAAGCCCGGAAGCTATTAGCGGCAGATAGATTCAATCACCCACAGTGCCGAGTGCAGCCTGCCGACACGGGTAGACCTGGATATGATCCTCGCGCTCTATTGGAGTGATATTGGCTATTCTCGGAACGCGATTCATTCTGGGACAAAGGGAAGTTCGACTGGTGGGCACGAGCCACATCCAGAGATGATGCCTTCCCTAATCGAGTAGTAGTACGGGATTAGGATTGAGGTTCCTTCGACAATGATTTCGTCAAAAGCCAGGGATATGTCGATGACAAGGATTTCGGATAGGGGGCGCTGCTCGGGGTTATAAACCCATACCAGTCTCGTCCACATTTCTGGGGTGCCAGCCCAGGCAGGCCCGTACGCCTCCGCCAATGCTTCAGAATACATCATCGGTTTTACCGAACGGCAGTATCTCAGTACTTTTTCGAGGCCTTCTTCGTTGAGCTTTCTCAGAAAGCTTCCATGTGTGGGGCAATTCCCCATCTCGGCGACCATGCCGTACATGAAGTCGTAGGAGTACTTTCCAGCCGTGCTGGGAAGCTTGTAGTACTGTTCAATTGGTACGGGTGAGGCCTCTCCGCTTCTTAAGAGCTCCATGAGCGTCGAGTAGAAGCCGTACAGGGAATGCTGTTCGTCTGGATTACCCGCGACTCCCAGATCGTGAATGGTTTCTATGTCTGCATTCAGAAGCTTACCGACGTTTCCGTCCGTAAAGTAGTAGAGCATCTTTCCTAGCACGACGATCAGGTTTGGGAGGACTTCCTTTGGTTGCAGAGCTGCGAGGCGCTTGATTTCGTCCCGCAGCTTGGGCAATTCCATGTCGGTGTCGTAGGCGAAGATAATTCCAAAGCCGCGTTCACTTCTTGGCCGTAGCGTTCCGACCTTGCGTAGCGTCTTGTACGAGGCGATATTCTCGAACGCCTTGGCAAGCTCTGGCTTGGTCAGTCTTGATTTGACCTGGATGATGCCATACGCAGACTCTGCTGGATAGACCAGATACTCCTCTTCGCGTTTCATCAAAACGATGTTCGATGAGCGATCAAAAAGCAAAATGTCGATCTCTCGGCTCAGGAAACCTTGCGTGGACGCAACGCGGACGCTTGTATTGGATACGGCGTATTGTGCAGGCAAATATCCGCTTGTCGCAAGGAATCCGCTTAGAATTGCCTCTCGTGTGTTGCCGACGTCCCTCGGATGTTTGATGTCCTTTGATTTCTCGTACTGCTGGAGCATGTCAGCTTGCGCGTATAAGAACTCGCGCTCCAGACCATGAAACTCGCGATCTCTGTTGCGGAGCTTCAAGAGCTGTTTGGACTGCTCTGTCCAACGCACGCGAACTCTCTCCTGCTGCTCCCGGGACATCGTAATGTCGTGCGTTTGCTGCGTATCGTCTGACGATGGATCAGTTTGATCTTGTGGCTCGTCCATTGGTATCCCTCGAACTCCAACCCCGACAGTTATGCGTTAAGCGCAGGCCCGTCAACGCTCCAAAAGAGTCCTCTGGCTATTATCGAACACGGAGCACACGGCGATTTATCCACCCATTAATGAGCTGTTCGGAGCTGTACTGGAAGACCTCGACGTGTGCCCAACCGTCCTTAACGTCTAGTACGCGGACAAGATCGTCCGGATGTAGTTGCCGCATAATCTTTCCGTCCGCTTCCGGTGTCATCAGCAAAGGGGCCGACCGCACCAAGACACGGAGGTTCCGGTCCTTCTCGTGCTCTTGCTTGAACTGGGCTAATGCTTTCTTGAGTTCTTTGTCGCGTTCGGCGATCTCACTATGCGCGTTGCTATCTTGCTTGATGGCAAGGTCCTTTTGAACGTCTGCATCAATCCTTGTCCATCGACCCTCCAGCGCCGTATACGTTCCGAGAAAGAGCATCAGCATAGCCATTAGGCCTTGTCGCTTCACCCAGTCTTTGGTCTCTGCGAGCAACTCGATGAAGAGACCGGCGTAGATCCGAAGGAGTTGAAGAACCCGTTCTGCAATTTCGTCGTCTGCCTCGTCAGCAACCTCCATCATTTGGACGACGGCTTCGAAGCTGATCGTTTTATGGCGCTCGACATGAAGGCTACCGATCACGTCTTGGATGAGCGTGGGTCGCCCAATGCCCACGGCCCCGAGACTGGATGCAATCTCCCAACTGGGTTGGACCGCCTGCAGAGCGGACAAGGGTTTCATCCATGCGGGGATGCCTTTCAGGGCCGCTTCCAAGCTTTTCAGCCCCACCATCTCAGAAAAGACGCTCCCTTGACCCGCAATCTGAGACATCACGCTAAGACCGCTCATCTCCCGTAGGTGGTGCGTGATTCCGTTGATGCGGTCCAACTCAGCATAGACGGACTTTGAGATCGTCGCTTGGCGTGCCAGCGCAAGCCCAACGGAGTTCTGAAGGATACGTTCGCGTGCGACGGTCTCAGCCAAAGACGTGACAAATGACGAAGCAAGCTTTGCTGCTTGCATCTCCTTACCGAAGGACGCCAGCGTTGCCATCTGGATGGTCTCGGGATACCGCAAAGAAGGCAGAACCATAGCATTTCGGATCTGATCCATCACCGAATCCTGCCTTTTCAACGCATCGAAGACACTCAGTGGGATGCCTAAAGTGCGCTCGTACTCGCGCTTGAGCTTTGCACTAGCAGAGCTGACAAGTTCCAGTTCTTTGCAGATCGGGATTTCGAAATCACGGGGCATAATTAGATAATCCTCCCATTCCATCCAAAAGCCCAACCGTAGCGCTGCAGGATGCGTACGAGCCTGTCATCGGAACCTGTTCCGTAATCTTTGCTCGTGATGCGGTCGCCTCCGCTACGATCTATCCGTCGGTATCCGAAACGACCCCGTCCTCTCCCAAATATCGCAGGAAGGTATCGAAGTCATTCTTCATCCTTCGTCGTGCTGCACATCGCAGGAAAGGCAGCCATTTCACGACCAGCTCTCGATCCTCCGATTCATCGAGCAGCAGGAAATCCCCCGAGTCCAGACTTCCATGCGCTACTTTATGGCGAATCTCGCGTAGCTGGTTCTCGAAGATGTTGGTAATTTTTTTCCCGCGAACTTCAGGGATAAATATCTCCCCTAAGATCCCATTGTCCCAGTTGCGGTTTACATGAAAAAGCGCCGCGAGCCACTGTTCCATCTCTACTCTCGATACTCCGGCAGGGATCCGTTCACCTTTGCGCTGCGGCCCTAACGATATCTTCTGCTGAGGATCGAGCCTGTTCCATCGATTGATGCTCGTCTCAATAATTTTGTAGAAGCAAAGGAACCTATAGATGGGAGTGTTACTATTCAACGCTTCACGATAAAGCGCCATAGTGTGTCGCAGCTCTCGGTCATTCGGATTTTCTCTGGCATTAACAGCCAAACCGGTGACCGGAAATGGTGCCGTGAAAGTGATGCCTTTGGTGCCAGTCGCCACTTCTATAACTTCCACAAGTTCAATTATCAGAGGGATGTCGAGCTGCGCTGACAGATTGCTGAGCAGGCTCCGCAGGGCCGTCGATGCGATTTTTTCAGCCTCACCTCTGTTTGACGCGTGGAAAGGGTCACTTTTCAGCTTGGCCAGGTAACCGGCATCGTTGGGGAATCCATGAAACACAAGGGCCTGGCTTGAGGGGCTCTGGAAATGAAGTAACACTTCGGTTGGATCTATGTCGATGATCACCGCGGGCTTGGCGATCGCGAGATGGGAATCGCCTCGACGCTGGTCAGCGAAGCGGAACTCGTTTTCCGGGGCGTTTCTCGCGTCTGGCTTTGCCAGTACGAACTCCACCGTGTACATTCCGGGCAGCCCCGCAGGGCCATGTGCGTTTAGGTGAGCCTTTGTGCCGGTTTCGATGTAGTGGAGAGCAGCAATGACCCGTTGAGTTTCCCCAGGGAAACCTGTCAATCTAGCCCGCCTCTGGATTGGTGGCTGGCTCGTGTTGGTTGTCGAACTCGATTCTGTCATGACGCCTCGTTTTGCCGAGATAATGGCCGATGCCCTATAGAGATGTATGCGCAGACAAAGTTTACTTCGTCGCTCTTGGTCCCAACTATAGCCTCCGGGCAGAAGCATTAATTGAGCGCTCGTCTGAACCGCTTGGACGGAATCGGTATCGAAAAACGCTGATTGCAACTGTGATCCTTACCCGAGATATTGCCCAACTTTGCCGCAATGGTTACCGCCGAAATCTGTGCGATACCGCGCAATGCCTGTAAGTCTTTGACCACTTCCTATGCGCAGCAGAAACCTGCTCAGCCGATGACGCGCACGCAGTTGATCCGGCTCGGCTGCCGCGCGCGCCCGCCCCAGATCCCGGCTCGCCTCCGATCTGGAGCCCGGTATCCATACCGCTGTCAGATCTCCAGATCTGTGACCGCATACCAGCTTCAGGGCATCCCATCGATTTCTCTTGACTCGGTCGCCAGCCTTGACCGGAGCTAGCGTTTGCGCAATAACCTCAACAATTACTATTAGTTGCAGCGAAGATAGAGAGCAACCCGATAACTCCCATTTATCACCCGATAAATACAAAGTATTGGACGGCCTCATGCCTGTGGGACAGGCTATGGTATCTGGCACCTTTGGTGCCCAGTTTCGGACCTACCTTACACATAGCCACGCACGACCGAAGTTGACGTACTCAGGCTTATGGGACTGTGTGGCGTTGGATAGGGTGCGCTCGTTAGTCATTTCTGCGGGTCGGTCCAGGGAAACGATGATCCGAGCCCTGAGTAGCTCAACCGCATTTTCTGTAGGAGAGGACCCCGTTATGCAGGGACATGAAAAAAACGACGAAATCGTGTCAAATGGGAATATTGGAAGGCGGCTCCTGAAAGTTGAGGATGCGGCCGAATTCCTGGGGCTAAGCGTGGACACCCTCCACAAATGGGTCCAAGAGCGGTCGATTTCTCACGTCAAGGCTGGTCGTGCGTTGCGGTTCGATGTGAAGGCGCTGGATCGCTACATCGAGCAACACACAATCAAACCCATTGAATAAAGGAGACGTCAGATGTCTGTCACAAAGCTAGACGAAAAGCTGTATAAGGTCCGTTGGAGAGAAGGAGGCCGCGCCCGGAGCGTGATTGTTCATGGCTCGGCGAGACTTGCAAAGACAATTGAGGATAAGAAACTTACACTTCGAGCTGAAAACCGGCACCTCGATGTGAAGAAGCAAATCAACTACCGGATGAACGACCTCATTGATCGCTACTGGGCCCAATGCGGGGTAAAGAAAAAGTCAGCCGATCGAGAGAAGAGCATCGTCGAGGGCATTCGTTCCGAACTTGGCCGAATGTTCGTGCGAGAGGTGGATGGAATGGCTGTGCAGGAGTGGTACGACAACCTAACGGATGTTCGTGAGTTGGCCGTAAACACAGCCGAGCGCCATTTTCACGTCATGCACCACATGATGAGGAAGGCATCCACCATCTGGGCGACAGTGACCGGCATCGACCGGAATCCTGCCGATCAGGTAGAAGTTGAACATGTCGACGATACAAGGAAACGCTACCTGTCAGAGGAGGAGCTTCCACGATTGATGGTCGCTCTCGACGAGAGGATATACCGGAAGGGCACGAAGGACATCAACAAGACGAATCTTCGGCTGCGTCTGTTGGTGCTGACTGCCGTCGCAACCGGTATGCGGCGCGGGGAGATCTTTCGCCTCGAGTGGAGAGACATTCTCTACAACGAGGGATTGATCGCTGTTAGGGCAAGGCTCAAGAAAGGGAGAGTGCGCCTTGTCTCCATGCCGCCCGAACTCGCAGACGAGATTCGACGGTATCCGGCTGTCCTCGGAGAAGATCGGATTTTGCCTCCAGAGCCTAGCGCAACCAGTGGCCGTCAGCGTGCGGACAAGAGTTTCCATGAACTGCTCGAACGAGCGAAGATTCGAGACTTTCGTTTCCATGACCTGCGCCACACTTTTGCTTCCTGGTACATGATGTCGGGTGGCGATCTCTACGAGCTTTCGAAGTTGCTCGGGCATTCCAACATCAAGATGACAGAACGATACGCGGACTTGGCTCGGGCGCACATCGTGAAGACCGGCAACGTATCCCGCGAGGTTTGGCGCAAGCTCGTGCCGCAGTCAGAAAGGAGGGAGATTGTGGAAGCTGGGCAAAAGAAGATAGGACACAGCGCCTGACAGCGTGGTACCAGAATGTACCGTCTGGTACTCAGAATGTGTCCTATATGTGTCTTGAACTGATCTAAGCTAAATCTGGTTGCTGCTAACTCTTTTAGAATGTGGTGGCCAGAGACGGGATTGAACCGCCGACGCCGGCCTTTTCAGGGCCGCGCTCTACCACTGAGCTATCTGGCCTCAGTGCAAACTTCGAGTTGCATTTCCCTGCGCGGATTCCGGCTTTGCCGGAGAAGGAGGATGAATCCCACGAACAGTCTTCTGCAACGACTTCTGACAGTATACCAACTCTGCACTTCAACGCCAAACCCGACCCGCAACTCTTCGGAAAAAGGCCGCACTTTTCTGCGATTTGCCGCTGATGAACCTCTCCGCGCCGTGCTTCCCTGCTCTACACTGAAAGGCATCATGCGCCGATCTGCTTGCCTCCTCGCCTGTTTTGCTTTCGTTGCCCTGACCGCCGCTTTTCTTCCGGCGCGCGCCCAGACGCCCACGCTGGAAGGCCGCGCCATCCACGCCTACCAGACCGCAACACGCAACGGTCCGCTGACCCTGCACGCTTTTCTTGTCCAATTTCCCAAGGGCGCCGACCTGCACGTTCACCTTTCCGGCGCGGTTTATGCGGAAACTTTTCTGCGCGAGGCCGGCGAGGACGGCCTGTGCGTGGACCCGGCGGCCCTCAGCTTTGCCAAGCCCCCCTGTGCGCCGCCGCTGCTTCCGGCCGCGCAGCTCGTGGCCAATCAAGCGCTCTACGACCGCCTGGTCGACGCCTTTTCCATGCGCGGCTTTGTCTCAACACCCGGTTTCAGCGGCCACGACCAGTTTTTCTCCACCTTTGACCGCTACGGCGGGCTGGGCAAAAAGCACCTTGGCGAGTGGGTGGACGAAGTGGCCAGCCGCGCCGATGCCCAGAATCAGCAATATGTCGAGCTGATGGAGACGCCACCCTTCTCGCACGCCGCACAAATCGCCCACGAGAATCCCTTGAACCCGGAGTTTGCCCACTACCGCGACACGCTGCTGAAGCTCGGCCTGCGCGACGAGGTTGCTACCGATCGCGAGGAGGCGCGCTCGGCCGAGGCCCAGCGGCGCGCGATCGAGCACTGCGACACCCCCCAGGCCGCGCCTGCCTGCCGCGTGGAAGTCCGCTATCTCTACCAAATCCTTCGCGGCTTCGCGCCCGAGCAGGTTTTTGCGCAATCGCTGCTGGCCTTTGAAACCGTCCAGCAGAGCATGGATGCCCACGAACACGGCTTCGTGGGCATCAACTTCGTCATGCCCGAGGATGGATCGATCTCCATGCGCGACTACACCTTGCAGATGAAGATGCTCGCGTATCTGCACTCCGCCTATCCCAAAGTCCACATCAGCCTGCACGCCGGCGAACTGGCGCCGGGCCTGGTGCCGCCCGAGGGCCTGCGCTTCCACATTCGCCAAGCGGTCGAACTGGGCCATGCCGAGCGCATCGGCCACGGCGTGGACGTAATGTACGAGGACGACGCCGAGCAATTGCTCCAGGAGATGGCCCAACAGCATGTGATGGTCGAGATCAACCTCAGTTCCAACGAGGGCATTCTGGGCGTCAAGGGCGTGGATCATCCCTTCCCGCTCTATCGCGCCGCTCACGTGCCGGTCGCGCTCTCGACCGACGACGAGGGCGTCAGCCGCATCGACATCACCCGCGAATATGTGCGCGCCGCGCTCGACTACCACCTCAGCTATCAGGATCTGAAGCAGATGGTCCGCACCGGCTTGGAACACAGCTTCCTCGCTGGTGACAGCCTCTGGGCCGCGCCGGATGTTTTTGCGCTTCCCGCCACTGCCTGCAGGGTCCAGACCCTCGGCGCTGAGATGCCAACGGCGGACTGCAAGGCCTTCCTCGACGGCAACGAAAAAGCCGCCGCGCAGTGGGAGCTTGAAAAGCGCTTCAGAGCGTTTGAAGCCAAGTGGTGAGACTTGAGCCCATCGTGTGGGTAGTTGTTAGAACAGTTTCACAGTTTCTGTAGGGCTAAATTCTTGGTTTCCCACCCATTTCACAAAGAACGTGAAATGGATGGGCACGGAGCATCCATCCTCCGTGAAAATGCTATAGGAGTACGGAGTGCCTGCTTCTTGCCGGACGCATCGGCTTGAATATTTCGACTTTGGACTCCCTCGACACTGCTTCTCTATGAATGTTTCGCCGTTTTCCACCATTCGTTTTCATCGCAAGCCCGTCTAATTCATTGTGGTTTCTCTTGCGCCGATTAAGCTCAAAGCAGGGGCAATCTCCGGGGTGCGGAGATAAGGGAGCTGAACTGATCGGGAAGCAAGCAATTTCAGGCAATCGGTGGAACAGGCCACGTCGCTTGGCGGTGCGCTGGGTTCGAGCCACCGTTTTTCTGGCGATCTTCGCCGTTGCGGCGTATGCGTGCAGCCAGCAGGTGTCGCTTGTCGCGCCGGTTGCAGACTCCGATGCCGCTTTGCCCAACGCGCCCGAGGCTCAGGCCGCTTCTGTCAGCCGGGTGTCCGGGCAGAGTTTGCCGGGCAGCATTCACGGCATCGTGGTGGATCGGGACGGAACCGTCTGCGAAGGCGCTCACGTCAAACTCACACAGTCTGGCCCGGCCGCGGCAGCCGTTCGAACGGCAATCTCCAGCAGCGACGGCTACTTCGTTTTCGGCGATGTTCCCGCCGGCGCTTTCACGCTCACCGTTTACTCGGATGGATTCGCAACGGATGTCATCAAAGGCGTTCTGCACTCCGGCGAAAGCTATGAAGCACCGCCGATCCGCTTGCTGGTAACCATTGCGCAAAGCGAGGTGCGCGTCTCGGCATCGCAGGACGAGATCGGCCTGGAGCAGTTGAAAGAAGAAGAAGAACAGCGCGTGCTGGGCTTCATTCCAAACTTCTATGTCAGCTATGCCCCCGACGCGCCGCCGTTGACCTCCAGGCAGAAATTCAATCTTGCATGGAGATCCTCCATCGACCCGATCACGCTTCTGTCCGATGGCTTTTTCGCCGGCATCGAGCAGGCCAACAATGACGACAAGGAGTACGGACAAGGCACAGAGGGATACGCCAAGCGCTACGCTGCCAATTATGCCGACGACTTCATCGGCACGATGATTGGCGGCGCCATCCTGCCCTCACTGCTTAAACAGGATCCGCGCTACTTCTACAAAGGGACCGGGAGCACGCGGTCGCGAGCTTTCTATGCCATCACGAGGACGGTGATTAGCCGGGGCGACAACGGCCACTGGCAACCGAACTATTCCGGCATCATCGGTGGCCTGGCGGCTGGAGGCATCTCAAATCTCTACTACCCGGCCGCCGATCGCAATGGAGCCTCGCTGACTTTCGAAAATACCGGGCTTGGCATTGCCGAGGGCGCGATCGAAAACCTCTTTCAGGAATTCGTCGTTCGCAAATTCACGCCCAAGCTTCCAGGCTTCATCAAGCCGAAGCCATAGAGCTGTTTTGAAGCGGCCCGCATTACGCTCCAAAAACACGGCGAGGGCAGGGAACGCTCCCTGCCCTCGCCGTGTTTTTGCTAGATTCTGCCGAATCCGGCCATTGGAACTAGAGAGGCTGCACGTCCGCAGCCTGCCAGCCCTTGGGCCCCTTCACCACGTTGAACTGCACCGCTTGACCTTCCTGCAGGCTCTTGAAACCACTTGAGTTGATTGCAGAATAGTGCACAAATACATCTTCACCGTTCTGACGCGAAATGAAGCCGAAACCCTTCGCGTCATTAAACCACTTCACAGTACCTTGTTCCATTTTGATCGTATTTCCTGAATTGAATTGCGCTTGATGAATCGGAGCGACCACTGGCAGAATCTTGCTTGGTTGGGCGAGTGCTGCTCACGCCCGCTTCGGATCTAACGCTTTATCCAGTGTAACATCCTCCGCAAAGAATCGCACTAATGTTGTATCTTTTTTGTTGAACTTTCAGATTTTCCATCTTCGGAAGATATTGATGCGGTTGTTTTTATAATGGAACTTCCGTCTGCAAGACGGTGAAAGGCTGCCATGCCCAAGGATCCGGTTCCCAGTTTATTGTCTCGCTCGACAAAGCTGCTTGAAGAACAGTTCACAGGCTTGCCTCCCTATGAATCCACATATAACACGGCTGCGGTCGAGCAGGTGTTGGAAGATGTGGCGCGGCGGATGGGCGATAACTATCCGTATTTTCACCCTCTCTATGCCGGCCAGATGATGATGCCACCGCATCCGGTGGCGCGTGCCGCCTATGCGCTGGCCATGGCGATCAATCCGAACAACCATGCGCGGGACGGCAGCCGGGCAGGCTCGGAGATGGAGATCGAAGCCGTCCGCGGCATTGCCGGCATTTTCGGCTGGAAGGAATATCTGGGGCACCTGACCTCCGGCGGCACCTTTGCCAACCTGGAGGCTCTCTGGGTGGCCGGGCAACTGGCTCCCGGCAAGCGGATTGTCGGCTCGGATCAGGCGCACTACACCCACAACCGCATCTCCAGCGTGCTGAAGCTGAACTTTACGGCTGTCGCCTCCGACCACTGGGGGCGCATGAGCATGGAAGCCCTGGAGACCGAAGCGCGCAAGGGCGATGTGGGCACGGTGGTGGTTACGCTGGGCTCGACGGCCATGGGCGCCGTGGATCCGCTGGACGAAGTGCTGGAGCTGCGCAAGCGGTACGGCTTCCGCGTGCATGTGGATGCGGCCTACGGCGGCTACTTCCGGCTGATTCCCGAGGCGCTGAACGAGTCGGCGCGCAGGGCCTATCTGGCGGCAGACCAGGCCGACTCGATCTCGATCGACCCGCACAAGCACGGGTTGCAGCCCTTCGGCTGCGGGTGCATTCTGTTTCGCGATCCCGCGGTGGGACGCTTCTACAAGCACGACTCGCCGTATACCTACTTCACTTCAAAGCAGTTGCACCTGGGCGAAATCAGCCTGGAGTGCTCGCGAGCCGGAGCGGCGGCCGTGGCTTTGTGGGCCACCGAACGGCTTTTGCCGCTCGAGCCGGGGGGCGAATTCGCGCGCGGGCTGATGCACAGCCGGGCGGCGGCCGTCGAACTCGACCGGCGACTGCGGCTGCATCCTGCCTTCCAGACACTTGCCACGGGAACGCCAGAGCTGGACATCGTGGTTTGGAAGGTCAAGGGAAAGACGCCGGAAGAAGCTTCCCGGCGGGCGCGCGGCGTCTTTGACGCTTGTGCAGCACGGGATTTACACTTGGCGCTGGTCAAGCTGCCGGAAGGCTGGTTTGAGCCGGAGGCTGGCGCGGCAAGCGGTTCCGGTGTGGTGACCTGCCTGCGCTCGGTGCTGATGAAACCCGAGCACGAGGCATGGATGGACCGGATTTGGGAAAGGCTGGCCGCAGCCTGCGCGGAGGTCGTGGTAGAGTAGGGCAATTGACAAAGGCAAGGGGGGATGGTGGCGGAAAAAGAAAACGTTGTCATCCATGCTTCCCGCATCGCTCCCTGGCCTCTACTGCTGCCCCATGAATATTGCGTTTGAATCCATCGAGAGGGTGAAACCGAAATGCATGATCCTGCTGTGATCCGTTCCTTGCATATGACCCGCTTCCAGGCCGAACCGGCCATTTTTGTGGCGCCGGGCCGCGTAAATCTGATCGGCGAGCATACCGATTATGCCGAGGGCTTTGTCATGCCCGCAGCCATTGACTTTGCCACCCTGGCCGGCATCTCGCCGCGCTCTGACGGCAAAATTGTTCTCTACTCCGAGAATTACAAGGAAGAGAAAACCTTCGAGGCCGCGGCTCTGCCCGCCAAGGCAGGCAAGCACTGGAGCGACTACCCGATGGGGGTGGTTGCCATCCTGACCGGCGAAGGGCACAAGATTCCAGGCTTCAGCCTGAGCCTGTGGGGCGATGTTCCGCTGGGCTCGGGGCTATCCAGCTCTGCCGCGCTGGAAGTCGCCACCATGCTGGCCGTTACCTCGCTGATCGGGGTCAGCTATCCGGGGCCCGTGCTGGCGCGGCTCTGTCAGCGGGTGGAAAACGAGTTTGTGGGCGCCAATTGCGGCATCATGGACCAGTTCATCTCCGCCAACGGCAAAAAGGACCACGCCCTGCTGCTGGATTGCCGCGATTTGAGCTTCAAGCTGGCGCCGATCCCCTCTCACTTGGCGTTGGTGATCGCCAACACCATGGTCAAACACTCGATTGCCGGGGGCGATTATCCGACCCGCCGCCGCGAGTCCGAGGCCGCCTGCGCCGTCATCAACAGCCATCGCGAAAATGTTCCCTTCCTGCGCGATGCGACGCTGGAGGATCTGGAAAAGTGGGGCCACGAAATGGCCCCCAAGTCGCTTATGCGCGCTCGTCACGTGATCAGCGAAGACCTGCGCACAGTGGCCGCCGAAAAGGCGCTGGAAAAGGGCGATCTGGCCGAAGTGGGCCGCCTGATGACCGAAGCGCACTGGAGCTATAGCAAGGACTTCGAGGGCAGTTGCGCGGAGGCCGACGCCATGGTCGAGCTGGCGCAGGATTTGCCTGGCTTGGTCGGTGCGCGCCTGACCGGCGGCGGTTTTGGCGGTTGCACCATCAACTTGGTAGAGCAGAGCGAGGCGCAGGCCTTTGCCGCGGAGCTGGGCAAGCGCTACACCGCAAAATTCAGCATTGAGCCGCAGATTCACATCTGCCACGCCTCGGACGGCGCGCACCGCCTGTCGTAGAGCACCCTGGCAGGTACACTGCGAGCTTCAGAATCAGCAACCTGGCGGTCGAGGCTTTCCCTTGGGAGAGCCTCGGCCACCTTCTTCCTTTTATGGAATGAAGTTTGTCCGCCAGCCTGTTCGATTCCCATTCCGCATGACTCCCAACTGACAACGCGCAGGGTCCAGGCGGTTTCAGAAGCCTTCCTTGATAAAATCTAGAGGACGTCTACGATAACAACTGTATGCGGTCGCCTTGTACGGCTGGCCGTTCAGCATTTCAGTGCGCAGCTTCTCAGACAGGAAGCGCGATGGAGACTTTAATCATGCAGCCAGCATCAACCCAGCCGCTTTCCTATGAACTTTTTCCCAACTCTGGCCTGGTCGCCTACTTCTCGATGGAGATCGCGATCAACCCCGACATGCCGACCTACTCGGGTGGCTTGGGCATTCTCGCCGGAGACACGTTGCGCTCCATGGCCGACCTGGGCGTTCCCCTGGTGGCCTTCACGCTGGCGCACCGCAAGGGCTACTTCCAGCAGCATTTGGACGCTGCCGGCAAGCAGAGCGAGGAGCCTCAGCCATGGAATCCAGGGGATTTCTGCACCGAGGAGAAGGCGCGGGTTACGATCTCCATCGAAGGCCGCATTGTGACGGTGCGCTGCTGGCGCTATGACCTGGTGGGCTGCCATGGGCAGGTGGTGCCGATCTACCTGCTGGACACGGATCTGGACGAAAACTCCGGCTGGGATCGCGGCCTGACCGATCACCTGTATGGCGGCGACAGCAACTATCGGCTACAGCAGGAGATTGTGCTGGGCATGGGCGGAGTACGCATGGCGCACGCGCTGGGCTTCCGCATCAATGTGTACCACATGAACGAGGGCCACGCGGCGCTGCTGACGCTGGGGCTGCTGGAAAGGCAACTGGGCGGCGGACCGCTGGGCGCGGCCACCGAAGCCGACATGGATCAGGTGCGCAGGAAGTGCGTTTTCACCACGCACACCCCGGTTCCAGCCGGTCACGACCGCTTCAGCACCGAGCAGACGATTCGCATTCTGGGCGGCGACCGGACGTCGCGCCTGGAAAAGCTGGGCTGCTTCCGCGATGGAATGCTGAACATGACGCTGCTGGCGCTGCGCTTCTCGCGCTATGCCAACGGCGTGGCGATGCAGCACGCGAAGGTCTCCCGCGCCATGTTTCCGGAGTTCAAAATCAACTCCATCACCAACGGCGTTCACGCGGCCACATGGCTCTCCAAGCCCTTCCAGCAGATGCTGGACAGGGAGATTCCCGACTGGCGACGCGACAACCTCTATCTGCGCAATGCCATTGACCTGCCCGAGAAGGAAATTCTGGCAGCCCACAAGGAAGCCAAGGGCGTGCTGCTGGCCGAAGTGGCCGAGCGCACCGGCCTGGTGCTGAATCCCAAGGTGCTCACACTGGGCTTTGCCCGCCGCGCGGCCACCTACAAGCGCGCGACACTGCTGTTCACCGATCCCGCGCGTCTGGCGGCGATTGCCAATGCGGCCGGTGGATTGCAGATCCTCTACGCCGGCAAGGCGCATCCCCAGGACGATCCGGGCAAAGCTCTGATCCAGCAGGTCGTGGCAAAGGCCGCCGAGCTGTCCAGCGTTGTGCTGCACATTGTCTATTTGGAAAACTACGACTGGAGCCTGGGCGCGATGCTGACGGCAGGTGTGGACGTGTGGGTGAATACGCCCAAGCGGCCCTATGAAGCCTCCGGCACCAGCGGCATGAAGGCAGCGCTGAACGGCGTTCCCAGCCTATCGATTCTGGATGGCTGGTGGATCGAGGGCTGCATCGAAGGCTTTACCGGCTGGGCCATCGAAGACGGCGCCGACGATGCCGCCGAAGCCAACTCGCTCTATCAGAAGCTGGAAACCGCCGTGGTTCCGCTCTTCCGGGATGCGCCCGAGAAGTGGGCCCGCCTGATGCGCACCACGCTTGCCCACAACGGCTCCTACTTCAACACCGGCCGCATGGCAAAGCAGTACTCCCGCAATGCTTACTATCCGGCGAAGCTGCTCGCGCAGTCCAAGGCGCGGGAAGAAGCCGCCGAGGATTAGAGCGGTTCTCCAATAGCTGTACCCGAAGCCAGAAAGCTGAGTGGCTTTTTCTTAAGAAAAAGCCACCGCCGAAGAAGTTGGTTAGGGTCTATCAATTGGAAAACCGCTTTACAGATACGCGCCGAAGGTGGGACGCCAGGCTTCGTGGAAGCAGCCAGCCAAGCGGCCTATCGTCCGCCCGCTTTGGAAGCTTTATGCACTGATTCGGAGAAAGCCCATTCTTCCGCTTCGCGGGGCGGAGCGGGCAGAGGCCAGAGGTCCGCTTGAGGCGCTGGGCAGGGCTTGTCTTCTTTCCGTTTCCAGAACCCGAAAAAGCCACGCTTCTTTTTGGACTTGGCGGGCAGGCCGCAGGCGGCGCGGGCCATCCGATGAATCTCTTTTGAAATTGGCGATTTCTGCAGGGCGACCGGGCTGGCCGTGTTCTGGGTGCGCCGGGCCGTGGCGTAATCGTCGGGAATCTTCCAGGTTGCGGGCCGGGTGAGGGCCTTGGCAATCTGCTGGTCATCGAACAGCAAGGCATGAGGCGTGTAGCGGTTGAGCACGATTTCCAGCTTGCGGCCGCGCGCCGAGAAGAACTGGGTGATCAGGCGATTGGAGTTACGCAGTTCGCTGACGCCGACCTGGGTGACGAGGTAGAGGAGGGCGGAGTCGTCAAACAGAGCCGTTTCCCTCAAATCAACGCGAGAACCGGCATCGACAACCACGGAGTCGAAGTTCTGCCGCGCGACGGCCAGCAGCTTGTCGATGGCCTCATTGGTGGCCTGGACCGTGGTGAATTCGATGGGCGCCGGAAGCACGAACAGCCCCGAACGGTGGCGGACCAGCAGCGAGCGAAGGAAATTCGCATCCAGGCGGCTGGAATCCTCCAGTGCGTTGGCCGTGGAGTACTGCGGGGAGATGCCCAAGTTGATGGCCACGTCTCCGAGGGGAAGCCCGAAGTCGATCAACAGCGTTCTCTGGCCAGACTCCTGGGCCAGCGCCAAGGCGAAGTTGGAAGCCAGGGTGGTGACGCCGCAGCCGCCCTTGGCGCCCAGAAACACGAAGAGCTTTCGGGCGGCTTTTTTGCTTTGGGGCACCGATGAATGGCGGATCGAAACCCGGGCCAGCGCGCCGATGATATCCGCGCGGAGAAGAGGCAAGGGCAGAAACTCACGAGCGCCGGCGCGCATGAAGCGGATGGCCAGTTCAAAGTTGGTCTGCGCCGAATAGACCATGACTGCCGCGGAGCCGGAGGCGCAGAGACGCTCCACCACATCGAAGGCACACTCCGGGTCGCTGTCCAGGCCGACGAGCACGGCGTCGTAGTGCGCATCCTGCATGCGGGACGCATCGTCAAGGTCAGCGGAAAAAGAGGCATACTCCCGGGCCGTGATGCCCTGAAACCCGCTCAAGGTATCGATGACATCCTGACGCCGCCGGTCATCCGGATCGATGATCGCGATCGACAGCGACAGCGCGTCAGGAGCGTCGGAGATGTGGAGAAGGCTTGACATCACACATACAGCTTTCCTTACAAGTGTTGCGGGCAAGCTGAAGACAAAGACGGCGAAAATAAGTATTCCAAGAGGCTTTTCTTGAAAGGCGCTTAAGCTTCACATCGCCGTCCTGCGAGACCGCGGAAGCTATTCCTATGACCGTGTCATTCTGCACCTTCAGGATCCGGCTTCCGCCAACTTGCCAGAAAAAAACAGCGCAGGAGCGAATCCAGAGAAATGGCACATCAAGAAACGGTCATCTGCCTAGAGCGCAAAAGTCAGCGATACCTCCACTTTTGCGGTTCCGGAACCAGGCTCGAATTTCCATTTGCGCACGGCGTCTTCAGCCGCGAAGGTCAACAGGCTGTTTCCGCTGAGTGCTTTCACACTGGTCACGTTGCCCTCCGCGTCGACGGTGGCCTCGACTTTGACCGTGCCGGCAATTCTCATGCGCTTGGCAACCTCGGGATAGATAGGCGCGACCCTGGATCGGACGGCGCGCGTTTCGGCCATCATGGCTGGAATGGCTAGCGTTACCATCAATGCCAATACCGCTGCCTGCATCAGCCGTGTTCTCGTGCACCGAAACCGATTGAAATAAGACTTAAAGCAATTTTTGTTCATGACCCCCCCAAAGCATTCAAAATGCTTGTAGGGTATATCGGCGCCGGAGAGGGTTTTATTAACGCTTATTTAGATTTTGATGATGGCGGAGGGGCTGTCGGGCCATCTTGATCGACAGCGTCGAAGGTGAGATCCTGCGCCGCCGAGTGGTGCTGGTCGCGCCAGAGATCGAAGAGGCGGCCATAGCTAAGAGTACTGTATTGTGTCGGATCGACGCCCAGGAGGGCGGCGGAGCGGTCAATCCACTCGGCAGAGCCTTCCAGTTCGGCATAGTTGCCGATGGGCGTTTCATCCACCACGCAGTGGCCCTCGCCGTCGGTCCACTCGGCGCGCCATTTTTCGTAGCGGAAGGCGGGGAGCAGTCCGAGGGAAAGAAAAATCCCGGCTAGAGCCTCTCCGTCTGCCACCTCGGTTTCGGTTTCGATGCGGTGCTTGTGGCGATCCTCTCCGGGGCCAAGATCCGGCAGGCGCTTGTGGGTGACGGTCCAGCGACCGGCATAGCTGCGGATGCGCAGGATCTCGGTACGGGCACGCATTTCGCGGCTGGGTGTGTCGTAGAGCACGTTGCTCTCGAAACTGCGCGGGGTTTGCAGGCGGAAGCCGGCGGCTTCAAGGCGCTGGGCGAGGGAGGCGAGGTCGTCGACGCAAAATTTAATTTCGGTTTCGATGGGCATGGTAAACAGTGAGTATACGGCAGGGGACGGAAGGCGTGGCAAGGAGTGACAATAAAAGAGTGAAAACACTGAGACTGGTTGTGGATCCCAAGCATCTGGATACGGCTGAAGCCGTGAGGGCGCTCGATCAGGCGGCGGAGATTCTGCGCCGCGGGGGGCTGGTGGCAATGCCCACCGAGACGGTCTATGGCCTGGGAGCCAACGCTTTCAACGCGGAAGCCGTGGCCAGCATTTTTGCGGCCAAGCAGCGGCCAAAGTGGGATCCGGTAATTGTGCATGTGGCCGGGCCGAATGGCGCGGAGGCGATGATGAAGGGCTTGGTGCGCGAGGTTCCCGAGGCGGCGCACAAGCTGATGGATGCCTACTGGCCGGGTCCGCTGACGCTTCTGTTGCCGCGCACGGAGGCTGTTCCTGATGTGGTGACGGCGGGGCGGCGGCTGATGGGGGTGCGGATGCCTTCGCACCCGGTGGCGGCGGAGCTGATCCGGCGGGCCGGGCTTCCGGTGGCCGCGCCCAGCGCCAACACCTTTGGCCACACGAGCCCGACCACCGCCGCGCACGTGCTGGCCGACCTGGACGGGCGCATCGATGCCGTGCTGGACGCGGGACCGGCCGAGCATGGGGTCGAGTCCACGGTGCTCGATCCATGCCAAAGCCCGCTGATGATCTACCGTCCGGGCGCGGTGACCAGAGCCCAGATTCAAGCGGTTGCCGGGCCGGTCGAGATCTTCCACGACACGGCGGAGCTGGCCGCCAAGCCAGAGGAGGCGATGCCCGCGCCGGGAATCGGGCTGCGGCACTATGCGCCCAAGGCGCGTTTGCTGCTGATCGAGGGCGAGCTACCGGAGTTGGAAGCGCGGCTGACGGAAGCTGCGGAGGGTCTGGCTGGCGAGCGCGTGGGCGTCCTGCTGCCAGCCGAGATCGCACCGCCCGACGGAGCCGACGTCGTTTTTGCCTGGGGACGCTGGGCGGCTCCCAAGGAGATGGCGCGGAAGCTCTACGCTGGATTACGGGCGCTGGACAGCGAGGATTGCACGGTGATTCTCTGCCCGCTGCCGCCAGCCGAGGGCATTGGCGCAGCGATTCGCGACCGGCTGCTAAGGGCGGGAAAGAAAAAAGCTAGAGGTTAGGAGAAGGATTTAGCAGAACCGTCGTGCTCGGCATTTTCTAATCCCTACTCCCTAACCCCTAAGCCCTGCTCTTCTCACTGTCCGGTATCGCCCAGTTTGTACATGTACTTGATGGCGGATTTGTAGACCAGGGTCCGATTGTGGCCGCGGATCTTGAGCGCATTGCGGTCATACCACTCGATGCAGCCTTCAAGTACCTCGCCGTCATCGAGCACGAGGACCATGGGCGTTTGCGCCTGAATCTGTTTTTGCAGATAGAAGAGTTCGGCGTTCCGCAGGGGCGGTTCGTGTTCCTGGCCATGGGCCAACAAGTGGAACGGCGCCACGCCAACGGAGCGGGTACGGACGCTCAGGATGGCAGATGGTTTGCGCGCAGTGAGCGACGGTTTGGTCTTTCTTGGCAAAGCTGGTTCAGTGTTCATGGAATCAGAAGACCTCTGGGGGGAAGCGTGAACAACCTAGCCGCGCTGGCCGTAAATTTGCTTTCAGCCTTGACGGAAGCGAAGCTGACTGGCCGTTTGGCCTTTGAGCTCCCGTTTCCGGTTGATGGCTGGCTTCGGACGATTGTACTGAAAAGATGCGCGATGTGGGAACCGGAGTTGCTTTTTTTTCGGGGGCATCCGGCGAAACAGAAGAGGACGGCCGCGGCTGGGGGCTCGATCAATGCCACTGTTTCTGGCCTGCCAGAGTCTTTGTATTCCACCCTTGCGACAGAAAAAAATACGCGCAAGGATGCGGCCCCCAGACAGGATTGCGTTGCCGGATCAAGAGTTGCGGCCAAGGCTGACGGCCATGGCGTCGAGCGAGAGGGAGCGGAGCAGGTTGCGGCGCATGCCCTGCTCGACCTGATCGAGCGCGCGAGAAGCCGCGTCAAGCCAATCGACGCTAAGCCCCTGAGCCAGGCGGGTCAGCTCGGCTGCAAGGTCCAGATTGCGAATTAGTTGCGGCGATCCGGCCACAATCAGCAGCAGGTCCTCGATGAGGCTACTCAGAGCGCGAAGCAGGTGGACGGTCTTCTGCTGGCCGTCGGCACCGGCGCGGTATGCCTCGGTGGAGTGAAAGAGTTGCGAGAAGTCCGGCTCGCGCAGTGCTGTGCGGAGCAGAACGAGTGCGTCTTGGCGGCTGGCCAGATAAACGCCGAGGTCAACCGAAAGGGCGCGGCCCACGGCTCCCTCGGACAGGCGCGCGGCCAGAGCACGGTCTTGCGGCTTGAGTTCAGGGCGACGACGGGTGAGCAGAGCTTCGAGATCGGCAGCAGGGATTGCGCCCAGACGGTAGACGACGGCGCGGGAACGGATGGTCGGCAGCAGCTCTTGCGGGTTTTCGGTGAGCAGGACCAGCGAGGTGTGCTCCGGCGGCTCTTCGAGCAGCTTGAGAAGGCTGTTGGCAGCCTCTTTCATGAAGGCCGACGCCGTGAAGATGGTGAAAGCGCGGCGCGCCTCGACCGGCGGGCGATAGTAGGCCACGTGAATGGCCTGGCGAACCTGACCGAGTTTGATGAGCAACTGCGGCGGATCGGGCGGGATGACGAGCACGTCCGGGTGAGTCTGGATGAGGATGCGGGTCTCGCGCTTGTCGGTGTCGCGCATCTGCTCGCGGGCTTCGACCGCCTCGGCGACACGCTCTTCCAGATTGGCCGAGGCTGCGATGCGGGTGCAGTTCGAGCATTTGCCGCAGAAGTCCGGCAAGTCGTCCGATTCGGTGGGATGGAGGCAGTTGACGGCCTGCGCCAGCATCAGCGAGAGCGTGTATTTGCCTGCGCCGCGCGGCCCGGACAGGATGAGCGACTGCGGAAAGCGCCCCGCGCGAATGCTCTCGCGCAGATGCGTGACGGTGGCCGGGTTGCCGAGAAAATCCTGAAAGCCCACGGTTTGAGTTTAGTGCATGGGCGGCGGGTCTTGACTCCCAGATCCCAAAATCGGGACCTGGGGCACCCAGCAGAAAAATAACTGTCAAGGAAACTTGACACAATTGGCCTTTTGTATGTAAAGTTTCATTGTCATACAGTAAAGGAGACCAACTATGCTATGCAAAACGAACAACCCAGCCGCACGACGTTACTACCGCCGCCTGCTCGTCACCCTGCTGCTCTACGCAGCGAGTCTTGCCGTGGCGATCGTGGTCTTTATCCATTTCCGTCCAGCCGGTGTGCTGGCCTACGCATTGGCGATTCTTCCCGCTCTTCCCTTGATCGGTATGTTGGCCGTTTTTGGCCTCTACCTTGCCGAAGAAAAGGATGAATTTCAGCGTTTCATCGGGGTCCAGGCCATGCTTTGGGGCATTGGGGGAACATTGGTCGTGACAACCATCTGGGGGTTTCTGGAAAGCTTTGTCCACCTCCGGCACTTGGATCCGATTCTGGTCTTCCCTATCTTCTGGGTCTCGATGGGCATCTCCATCCCCGTTCTGCTGGCGAGGTACAAATGAAAAACCGGCTGCGTGTGCTGCGCGCGGAGCGGGAGTGGTCGCAGGCCGATCTGGCCGAGCGGCTGGAGGTTTCGCGCCAGTCGGTCAACGCCATCGAGACCGGCAAGTACGACCCCAGCCTTCCGCTAGCCTTCAAACTGGCGCGTTTGTTTGAAACCACCATCGAGGCCATCTTCAGCGATGAGAAGTGAAGCATGGCCTCAGGGGCTGAGGCCCATTTCTTTATCAGGCCCTTTCGGCACGACTGAAGTCGTGTCCTGACACAAAGCTGGTTTTTGAAACATACCCGGTTTGGCGGAGTTTTCAAGCCGCATTCTCCGGAGCGGACCTATACTGGCTCCATGCGTTCTCTTTCTGCTTCTCCCCGTCTGTTTCTGTCAGCCCTGACCGCGACCGGGCTGGCGTGTGTGCTGGCTCAACCACCTGCGGCGTATGGCTGGGGCGATGAGGGCCATCGGCTGGTGAACCGGCTGGCGGCCAGCACTCTGCCTGCCGATGTGCCCGCGTTCTTGCGCTCGCCGGAGGCCATTACCGAAATTGAGTACCTGGGGCCGGAGCCGGACCGCTGGCGCTCGGCCGCCGAGCCCGAGTTGAACGCCGCCCAGGCGCTGGAACACTTCATCGACCTGGAGCCGGCCGACGCGCTTGGCCCTTTGCCGCACCGCAGGCTGGATTTTGAGGCCAAGGTCTTCGCCAGCGGGCAGCGGCCGGAAAAGGTCGGACTGCAGCCGTGGCAGACGACGGAAGTCTGGGAGCGCCTGAAGGCCGCCTTGCGCGCGTATCGCAAGCTGAATGCAGCCCATCAAGACACGCGGCCCGTCGAGCAGGCGATCCTCTTCTACGCCGGATGGCTGGGTCACTACGTGGGCGATGGCGCGCAACCGCTGCACACCACCATTCAGTACAACGGCTGGGTGGGACCGAATCCCAACGGCTATACCACCGAGCACAAGATTCATTGGCAGTTCGAGGGGCCGTTCGTGGAGGCTAACCTGCGCGAGCCCGAAGTGCGCGCCAAAATGACGCAGCCCAAGGCTGTCGACGGTGACATTTTCGACGCCTACGTGGCCTACCTGCGCCAGTCGAAAACATACGTCGAAAAGGTCTATCAACTGGAGAAGGCGGGCGGCTTTGTAGGCAAGGGGACGGCCGAGTCGCGGGAGTTTACCGCCGAGCGGCTGGGAGCCGGAGCCAGCATGTTGCGCGACATGATTTATACCGCATGGCTGGAAAGCGCCAAGCCGGTGCCGGATCCCTGGGCAGAAAAATAAGGGTTTATCTGGGGCTGCGCGGCAAGAACAAACGCGTGCGATGCAAGATCGCGGTTTCCCATCCTTTTCGCAAAGAACGCGAAAAGGATGGGGCACGACGGGTTTTTTGTAACGCGCGTTTTTTTGGAAAAGCTATAAAAAGCTGTAGATAGGTGGATCTATTCCACTTTAGGCACGATGAAACTGTGCCGAAAGTGGGGCACCCGCAGCATGGTTTGGAATGGTTGCAGGGATCGGGGCCGACCGACCGCACATCGCAAAAATCGCGATGAACGGACACTGCTTTTTTGTGCGGCTACTTTTGTGCAAGGGCCTTCTGGATTGCTCGATCAACTTCACCAAAGGCATTCGGCTCGATGCCGACGCTTTGATAGACGATGATGCCGTGACGGTCGACGACATAGGTGCGGGGGATTCCGGCGTCAGCAAGGAGGGCGTACGCCTCCCGCTTTGGATCCCACGCAAGCGGGAAGGTAAAGCTCGGATGAGTCTTCTGAAACTTGAGGACAGTGTCCTGATCCTGCTCACGGGCAATGGCGATGAAGGCGAAGCCGGGCGTGGATTTGTATTTCTGCCAGACCTGCTTTTCCAGTTCAGGCATCTCGATTTGGCAGGGGCCGCACCATGTGGCCCAGAAGTTGACCACAACCACCTTGCCTGTCTGGGCAGCGAATGAAAAGGCGCCGGAAGTCCCATCGACGGAGATGGCGGGCATTCTGTCTCCGACCTTGGTGCGGGAGGCATACGGATCGGCAGCCTTCTGACACAAGGCGAACATCGAAAAGGTCAGAAGAATGAAGCTGGAGAGCACGACGAAGCGGCGGGAATTCATGCATCCATTTATAACCGATGAGGCGGGAGCGCGGGAGTATATTATTCCGCGCACAGCTTTCATGCACCGCGGAGATTGCACGACTCTGCTTGGTTTCTGTGCGGATCGCCGACAATCTGACAGTGACCGTTCACGTCGTCAGTCGTCCTGGAAGTTGCCGCCAGGCGGATGGCCTGCCTGACGACCATCAACCCCGGCCCCAAAAAGCGAGGGACCGGGGGCACCCACATCTTGGTTGGAATGGTTGCTCAGAGCTTTCCTAGGTGTTCGCGTTCATCAGGTTGCGCAGCTTCTTCTGCGCAGGCTTCTCGATGAAGTGCCGCGCCAGCAAAGCCATGCCGATCAGCAGCACGTAGCTGATCCAGGGATCGCACCAAGTCAGATGCAGGAAGTTCAGCACATGGCTGCCGTGAACGATATTCCACATATTGAAGTGCAGCAGGTAGAGACTGTAGCTGCAATTGCCGACGAAGACCAGCGCGCGGCAACCGATGATGCGGGACAGCACGTTGTCGCCGGAGAGACCCAGAATGACGAGGGCAAACAAAGGCATCAGCAGGCCGTCGTGAATGACGGCGTAAGGCACGACCGGCCCCATCGCCAGCAGGCCGTAGATCCCGGCAAAACCAGCCAGAGCCATCCACAGGCGGACGCGGCTTTCGTGCGGGAGCATGCTGTTCAGGTCAGCCAGCATCACGCCGAAAATGAAGCTAAAGATGTGCGCGTAGGGCGTGTATTTGAGCGCCCACAGCCAATGGCCGTAGCTCCAGCGGGTGGGATGGGCAATGCCGTCGGGATTGAAGTACATGTAAAGCACGCCGGGCAACATGCCCAGCACCCAGATGCCGCCCATCCGCCAGAGAAGCGTACTGACGCGCTGGCACTTTTTCCAGCAGGCCATCCAGGGAAAGATGAAGTAATAGAAAGCCTCGGCCGACATGGTCCAGGCCGGAGTATTAACGAAGGTGGCGATGGTCGGAATCCAGCCCTGCAACAGTAGCGGACTGAGCACCACGCCCGCCCAGAACATCCCCGGCGTGTGGCTGTGCCATTCCTTGGGCAACTGGTCCCAGGCCAGCAGCAGGCTAAGCAGATAAATGGGATAAACGCGCGAAAAACGCGCCTTCCAGAAGCGCTTCTTGTCCAACTGCCCGGCGCGCGCCTTGTCGTTGTAGTTGTACGCCAGCACATAACCGGAGAGCAGAATGAAGTAGCTGACGGCGACGTAGCCGGCATTGATGACCGGCGCCAATGGGCCAAACCACTGGGGATTGGAGAAATGGAAGAGGACGATGTTGACGGCGGCAAAGCAGCGCAACCCCGTCAGGGCATCCAGCCGTGCTGGCCTACGCTTATCCACTGGCTGTGAGACGCCTCCGGGCGTGAAGATAGCTGACAGCATACAGCGGACAGCTAACAGTTAAGTGGCCGTCCAAGGACGGCCGGCAAGACCGCTCTGAAGAATTCCCGCAAGGAGGAACGATTCCCCGGAAGGATCAAGCATACGATGATATTGCGGCATTCACGACAGATTTCGTGCCGCACCTGGATGTTGTGGGCTACTGTTTGCTGTTTGCTGCTAGCCGTTCGCGGCTTACGCGGTGACCAGCGATCCGACCTTTTCGCCCAGGACGACCCGCCGGATATTTCCCGGCTGATTCATGTTGAACACGACCATGGGCAGGCTGTTGTCCTTGCACATGCTCACGGCGGTCAGGTCCATCACCTTCAGCCCCTGGTTCAGGATGTCCATGTAGGTGATCTGGTCGTATTTGACGGCGTCCTTCACCTTCACGGGGTCGGCATTGTAGATGCCATCGACCTTGGTGCCCTTCAGCAGCACCTCGGCCTTGATCTCCATGGCGCGCAGGCTGGCGGCCGTATCGGTGGAAAAGTACGGATTCCCGGTACCGGCGGCAAAGATCACCACGCGGCCCTTTTCCAAATGCCTCTGGGCGCGGCGGCGAATGTAGGGCTCGGCCATCTGGTCCATGGAAACGGCGCTCATGACGCGGCATTGCACCTTGCGGTGCTCGAGAGCATCCTGCAGCGCAATGGCGTTGATGACCGTCGAGAGCATCCCCATGTTGTCGGCGCTGACGCGGTCCATCGCCTTGGCCTGCTCGGCGATGCCACGGAAGAAATTGCCTCCGCCGACAACGATGCCGATCTCCACGCCCAAGGCATGAACGTCGGCAATCTCGCCGGTGATTCCAGCGACCTTGTCGGCATCCAGGCCGAAGCCGCGTGATCCAGCCAGCGCCTCACCTGAAAGTTTGAGAACAATCCGTTTATACATACCTTTTCGAGTATCGCATATTGGAGGGCTGCTGGATCTCGCCTGCCTCGGAGCTGGCACTCCTTAAGCAATTCCGCCAATTTACCGGAATGAATCGGGCGCGATGTAAGCACGGCAGCCCGAAAATGCGTCTGAACAGGTAGAGCGAGGATGGCTGTTTCTGCCGCGCCGCCCAGGGGGTCACGCTATTCGCAGCATCGCGCACTACAAAATATCCTTTCTGTTTCCCGACCGGAACCGGGTAGCGGTCTTAATGGCCTTTTTGTTCGCCAGCATTTATCTGGCGATCCCTATGCGTGCGCAAAGCGCTTTTTCCGCACCAACGCAGAGCGCGTCCGGAGCGGACGAGATAAGCCCGATACCGGGCGGCGGCGGGCCATCCGGCTCCGGCGCAGGCTTCAACGCAGCAACCTCCGATTCAGGCCGGCCAGGCAGCAACGCAGAGAGATCCTCTACTGGATCGGCTCTCTGGAATCACATGCTTCTGGATGCGTTCCAGTTCGGAATGCGCTCCAGCAATTCTGCCGGAGCGGCGGGAAACGGCGGCGGGCAGGGCTTTAACGTTGCACCACAGATGCGTGGCGGCCCCGGACAAAACAACGGCGGAGCAGGCGGAAACGCCACAAGCCTCGATTCCCTCTTCCGAATGGCCAGCGACCTGAGCCGCGACCTGGGGGCAGGCCGAAGAGGTTCCCTGGGCAACGCGTTTGGAGTTCTACCCGCGCTGAACCGGTTTACGCGCGGAGGGCTGAACCTGCCCTTTGACTCATCGCTCGGCAGTTTCCGGCTTTCCTACCAGAATCTCTTCGGCGGAGCAGGCGGTTCGATGGGCAACCGGATCGGGTATGGCTCACCGTCCGCGTCCTTCACGAGCACGCACTTGAGAACCGGCAAGATCGATTTCTCGTCATCCGCAACGATTAGCGGAGGCTCCGGCATGAGCGCCGGAATGTCCTCCTTTGGCGGTCAGGGGGGCGGAGGAGGAGG